>OLPT01000037.1_pt1 | contig 110905 bp, 91 predicted proteins | sample 1673051 | NCBI WGS metagenome assembly OLPT01 (sample SAMEA3136750, study PRJEB25190) | human gut metagenome | biome: human gut; feature: human-associated habitat; material: faeces | place: Austria | collected 2013
AGGAGCCCGAAATCACGCATGGCGCGAAGATGTTGCCAGCGCCGCCCGGCCTTTCTCCGGCAGCAGCCTGCGGTCCGGCGGAACGGGCTTTGCGCCATGCGACAGCGGCATGCGGCACGCGGCATGGCCGAACGGGCTTTGCGCCCTGCGGCGCGGGCCTGGCCTGCTTGCCGCATGCCCCCCCCTGCCATCTCGCCCGCGTTCATCGCCGCCGTCTTATATGCGTCGCGCTTCGCCGCCTGCATCGCGTCCACCGCGCCCAGCCATCTGCCACGCCGCCCATTGCGGTCGGGGTGAGCCGCCTATCGGTCTCTTCCTGCTGCCCTCGTGCTGCCCACGCCGACGCATCGCGCCCACTGATGCGCGCTCGCCGGCACCGCCCGAGCCCCAACCCGAGCCAACCGGGCCCCGGCCCTGAGCCAACCGGGCCTCGCCCGCCCGTGGAGCCGTCTGCGCCCACCCGTGCCCCGCCACCCGCTGCCGCGCGGGTCCCGCTGCGGTTTCGGTAATTCCCGCGAAATGGTGCGGTGATACAATTGCCCATACAAGAAAACTCCGTTTTTAAGGACAAGCAATGAGCTCTATTTTTGGCGACAAGCCCGTAGTGGGAATCATCATGGGATCCGAGTCCGACATGCCTACGATGGAAGCGTGCATGAAACAGCTTGAGGAACTGGACGTTCCCTACGAGGTTAAGGTGGCAAGCGCTCACCGCAAGCCCGCAGAGGTACACGAATGGGCATCTTCTGCAGTAGACCGCGGCATTCGCGTCATCATCGCTGCTGCTGGCAAGGCTGCTCACCTCGGCGGTGTTGTTGCCGCCTATACGCCGCTCCCTGTTATTGCCGTCCCCATGAAGACCAGCGATTTGGGCGGTTTGGACTCGCTGCTTTCCATGGTTCAGATGCCCAGCGGCGTACCTGTCGCAACGGTTGCTATCAATGGCGCAAAGAACGCTGGCATCCTGGCTGTTCAGATGCTCGGCACCGGCAACGATGAGGCGCGTGCCAAGATCGAAAAGCTCAAAGCCGATATGGCCGAGGCGTAAAAGGATATAGCTTAATGGCAAAAGAATTTTTGACGGGTAACGAAGCATTCGCCCATGCCGCCCTCGAGGCGGGCGTGCGCGTGTGCGCCGGATACCCAGGCACGCCTTCTTCCGAGGTCATCGAAACGGTGGCCAAAGAACATGCCGCCGGTCGCGCCGAAGGCGTTCATGTTGAGTGGTCCACGAACGAAAAGGCGGCTTTGGAACTGCTGGCGGGTGCAGCCTATTCTGGCGCACGCACGCTGTATACCTGCAAGCAGGTGGGCTTGAACGTTGCCAGCGATGCCCTGATGTCGCTGAACTATGTGGGCGTGAAAGGCGGCACTGTTCTGTACGTGGCCGACGATCCGGGCCCTATTTCTTCCCAGACCGAGCAGGATACGCGTCGTTTTGCGGCCTTCGCCAAGGTGCCGGTGTTCGACCCGGCAACACCCGAGCAGGGATGCCAGATGATGAGCGCCGCCTACGAGTTGTCTGAGAAATATCAGACCCCCGTGCTGATGCGCCCCACCACGCGCGTATGCCATGCCTCTACCTACTTCGAGGTAGCCGAACATACCCAGGCGCGCACGCCCGAAGGCTTCAAGCGCGATTCTCGCTGGGTTATTTTCCCGAAACGCTCCTATGCTGCGCACAAGGAAATCAACGAGCGTCTGGGTTCCATTGCCAACGATTTCTCCGAGAGCGAATTCGACGCATTCAACCCCATGTTCGCCGAGGGCGAAGATGCTCGGTTCGGCATTGTTGCCGGCGGCATTTCGTACGCCTATACGCGTGAGGCATTGCGCTTGCTGGAAGAAGAAGCTCAGGCGGGCAAGCTCGTGTGGGCGCAAGGTGCTCCTGCAGCGCCAATTCTTCCGCCGCAGTGCGAAGGCGGTTACTGCACCATGGGTGGCCCCGCTTACGGCAAGACGGTGGATGCTCTTCCTGCGTATCGCATTATGCAGGTGGGCACGCCGTATCCGTTCCCCCAGAGGCGCGCCGTGCGTTTTGCCGAGGGCTTAAGCGATGTGATCGTGTTCGAAGAGCTGGATCATGTTCTGGAAGACGAAATGCTGAAAACGGCAGGGTGCGCGCATGCCGGCTATCGCGTGCATGGCAAGCTGACGGGCGAAACCACCGACCGCGGCGAAAACACGGTAGACGCCATTGCTGCTCAGCTGCGTGCATTCTTCGGTGTGCAGCTGGCAGAGCCCCGCAAAGTGTTCGGCGCTGAAGCGGTCATCGCTACAAGTGCTGGCGAAGAAGCGGCTCAGATTCAGCCGCCTGCCCGCCCTCCGCTGCTATGCCCGGGCTGCCCGCATCGTGGTGCGTTCTACGCGGTGAAGTCCGCGTTGAAGAAGCCAAGCGACGGCATTTTCTGCGGCGATATCGGCTGCTATACGTTGGGTAACGCGAAGCCCTTGAACGCTGTCGACACGTGCCTGTGCATGGGTGCGGGCATTACGGTGGCGCAGGGCTTTAGCGTGGTAGAGCCTGGTAAGAAGGCCCTTTCGTTCGTGGGCGATTCCACCTTCTTTGCCAGCGGCATGACGGGCATTGCCAATGCGGTGTACAACCAGCACGACATCACAGTATGCGTACTGGACAATGCCACCACGGCGATGACCGGATCTCAGCCTCATCCGGGCACGGGCGTTACCTTGATGGGTCCCAAGTCCGAGCCTATTTCCATCGAAGCGGTGCTGCGTGCATTGGGCGTGAAGGTCATCACCCATGCCAATCCGCTGCGTTTGGACGAAGCACGCGAAGCGGCTCGTGAGGCAATTTACTACGATGGTCCTTCCGCCATCATCTTCGAATCGCCTTGCGTGAAGCTGATCAAGCCTGGTGCTCCTGTTCGCTACCGCGAAGAGGCGTGCACGGGCTGTGGCAAGTGCGTGTTGAAAATCGGATGTCCCGCGCTTTCTTGGGACGCCGAGAATCGCCGCCCTGTTGTTGACGCTTCGCTGTGCAACGGCTGTGGTTTATGCACGTATCTGTGCGAAGATGGCGCCCTAGAGTGCGATGGGAACGAAGGGAGTGCGCAATGATCAACGTTTCTCTTGCCGGCATCGGCGGGCAGGGCAGCGTACTTGCTGCGAAGATCTTGGCCGAAGCCGCCCGTTCAAAGGGCTGGCAGGTGCGCACGGCTGAAACCACGGGCATGGCGCAGCGCGGTGGCGACGTTATGAGCCACGTGCGCATGGGCAACAATGGCGAAGAGGTGTTTTCTCCGTTGCCTGGCGATGCGTCCGACGATGTGATTATCGCGCTTGAACCCGGCGAGGGCCTGCGTGCCCTTCATCTGCTGAAGCCTTTGGGCGTGATGGTAGTTGCTCGTTCAGGCGTTGCCCCTACGGTGGGCGATTTCAAATCGCCTTCGTACGACCCTGCCAAGATGATCGAGGCTTTGCAGGCATCGGGTGCTCATGTGGTTGTGGTAGACGATGTTGCCCTGTGCGACGCACTGGGTTCCCGTAAGGCGCTGAACATTATCATGCTGGCAAGCGCCCTTAAGGCGGTAAACGCACCCGAAAGCCAGAGCGCCCTTCGCGGCGTGCTGACGCTTGATGATATGCGCGCCGTTGTTCCCGCTTGCGTGAAGGAGCGTTTCGTCGAGATGAACCTTCGCGCTGTCAGCTTGGTCGAGGGCGTGTAGGCAGGCTGGTGCTCGTGCTTTCGGCTTGGTTGGGTGCATAGCCTGATCTGGATTGGCTTTCGCGCTGTCAGCGGTTGGAGCGTGGTTTTGGTTGGTTCTCACGTTGTGGGTCTTGCCGTGGGCGCGTAGGCCGATAGGGCCTGCACCATCAGCCCAGCTGGGGAGCGTGCGGCTCGATTGCTGCCTGTGTCGTTAGCTCGGCTGAAGGCACCTAGCTCGATGGGCCGTACCGTCAGCCTGGGTTTGGGTGCGTAACTCGATTATTCCGATGTGTTTCGCTTTATCGTGCTAGAGTGTGACGCATCATCTGTAATTTGGTTAGAAGCCGCAAGGGGAGGGTGCCCCCTATTTGCGGTTTGTTTTCAGCGTAACAAGGCAACCTGCTACACAGAAAGGCAGATCCATGGAATTGACCGACGAGCAGTTCTCCCTCATCAAGGAGCAGTTCAAGACGCTGAAGGAGCGTTCGCCCTTCTATGCGAAGAAATTCGAGGGCATCGATCTTTCTGACGTTCAGACCCAGGAAGATTTTGAGAAGCTGCCTTTCTCCGAAAAGGCTGACTTGCGTGAGGCCTATCCGCTGGGTTTGGCCGCCGTGCCCGAGGAAAAGATCGTTCGCATCCATTCTTCTTCTGGCACCACGGGTATTCCGGTGGTGATTCCCTATACCCAGAAGGATGTTGACGACTGGGCCACGATGTTTTCGCGCTGCTACGAAACGGTGGGCATCACCAACAAAGACCGCATTCACATTACGCCAGGCTACGGTTTGTGGACGGCTGGCATCGGCTTCCAGCTTGGTGCCGAAAAGCTGGGTGCCATGGCGGTTCCGCTGGGTCCGGGCAACACCGAAAAGCAGCTGCGCATGATGGAAGACCTGCAGTCTACTGTTTTGTGTGCCACTTCCTCCTATGCTCTGCTTCTTGCCGAGGCAATTGCCGAGCGCGGCATCCGCGACAAGCTTGCTCTGAAGAAGGGCGTTATTGGTTCCGAGCGTTGGAGCGAAAAGATGCGCCATCGTATTGAAACCGAGCTGGGCATCGAGATCTTCGACATCTACGGTCTTACCGAAATCTATGGACCGGGCATTGGCATTTCTTGCCACGAGCACGATGGCATGCATCTGTGGAGCGACTACGTATATGCCGAGGTTGTTAACCCGAAAACAGGCGAGCCCGTGCCCGATGGCGAGGTTGGCGAGCTGGTTCTTACCACCCTACGCAAGGAAGGCGCTCCCCTTATCCGCTACCGCACGCACGACCTTACCCGCATCATTCCGGGCGACTGCGCTTGCGGCATGAAACACCCCCGCATCGACACGCTGGTAGGCCGCACCGACGATATGTTCAAGGTCAAGGGCGTTAATATGTTCCCCGCTCAGGTGGAAGAGGTCATCGCCGCAACCTCGGGTACGTCTTCCGAGTACCAGGTAATGATCGAGCATATCATGGGCCGCGACGTGCTTACGGTGCTGTTTGAAACCTCGCTTGAAGGCGAAGCTTTGCAGCGTTGCGAAGAAGAGCTGGCGCTCATCTTCAAGGCAAAGATCGGCTGCACTCCCGATGCCAAGGGTGTGCCTATCGGTGAGCTTCCCCGCTCTGAGAAAAAGACCCAGCGCATCTTCGACAGCCGTTACTAAGTTCTACCAACGCCGCCCCTCCCACGGGCGGCGTTTTTTTATGGCGTAGGCTAGGCGTGCTGTTGGGCGTCGAAAGATGTGCCGCCTCGGATTGGGGGTTATGGGCAGAAAGCGACTTGCCGGTTATGGCAACCCGCACCTTGCAGAAAGGGGCTTGCTGGTTGCGGCTATTCTTGCCTTGTTGAAAATGCCCTGTAGGTTGCGGTGGCATACATTCGGCGGAGCCGTTCGTAGGTCGCAGCGACCCGCATCCGACGGAGCCGTTTATGGGTTACGGCTGCCCGCAACCCATAAAAGCCGTTCGCAGGTTACAGATTTCAAGAACGTGTTACGGCATGCTATGATGTTACGGTCCTAAAAGAAGTAACATCGACGCAGAAGGGGGCGCGATGCAGGAAGCCGCGCTTGATCCCGATTACGAATCACTCTCCTGGTCTGATTCTGATGACTACGATCAGTACGTAAACGAAGAGCTGACAGATTCCCGTTCGGCGAAGTGGGTCGCCCTGGTTTCTCGCTTGGCGGGGTGCTCCCTTGAAGGGAAAACCGTCCTCGATTTGGGCTGCGGCCCTGGGTTCTTTCCCTGCGCGCTTGGTGCAGAAGGCGCCAAGGTGTATGGCATCGATACCTCCGATAACATGCTGGCGTGCGCACGTGCGAATGCCGAAAAGCGCGGCGTTAACGCTGTGATGCTCCATATGGACGCCGAAAGCTTGAGCTTCCCCGAGGCAACCTTCGACCTGGTTGTGACGCGCAACGTTACGTGGACGCTGCCGAACCCGGTTGCCGCCTATCGTGAATGCCTGAAGGTTCTGAAGCCTGGCGGAAAGCTGCTCGTGTTCGATGCGAACTGGCACCACGAGTTCTATAGCGAAGCCGTTGCGCAGAAGGTGCGCGAAAATGAAGCGGTGTATTATCGGAAAACCGGCATCCACACAGCTGTGTGTACCAACGACAAGCCTTACTACGACTCTCTTCCCCTTTCGTCGGTAGTGCGCCCCGCATGGGACGCCGATGCCCTGATGCAGGTGGGCTTTGACGGCATCACGGTAATCGAAGATGCCGGCAAGGAAGTGTACCTGGACTGGGAATATGAGCTTTACGGCGCTTCTCCTCTGTTTGCCGTGGCTGCGGAAAAACCCGTTGCTGCTGCAGAAGGAAACGAAGTCTTTAACGTGCTCAAAGCCACACGTGACTATTGGAACGAGCGCTCCAACACGTTTGGGCTCGATGGCTCCATCGATAAATGGGGCGACCTCATTCAGCAAAAACTCCTGCAGCGTGGTATTACGTCACCTTGGGTTCTTGATGCTGGCTGCGGCACGGGAGCCATGGCGCTTACTCTTGCATCGCGCGGGTATCGTGTGTGCGGTGTTGATTTTTCTCAGGGCATGCTGCTTCACGCCCGCATGAACGCAAAGCATCAGGGCCTGGAAATTCCTTTGGTATTGGGCTGCGTCGATCAGCTTCCGTTCGTTCCTGAAACCTTCGATGTGGTGGTAAGCCGCAACGTGCTTTCCAACTTGGCTGTTGCCAAGGAGGCCTTGGAAAGCTGGCGCGATGCGTTGCGCCCTGGTGGCTACCTGGTATATTTCGACTCCTCCTGGTGGCACTACCTCCACGAAGAATCGCTGGACGCTAAGCGTGCCCTTGCGTATGGTACGGGTTCTTCACCCATCTTCAACGTCCTGGAAGAACTCGCGAAAGACATGCCCATTGCTGCGGCGGACCGCCCTGCGTGGGACGTGATGGCCCTTCGCTCGCTTGGCTTCGAAGTTGAAGCAGTTGAAGACGTTTCTTCGCGCGTGTGGACGGCCGAAGAACAGCAGCGCTATGAATTTGCTCCGCAGTTTATGGTGATTGCGCGAAAGCCCGTTCGCTAGGCGCCCCATGAAAAAAATGATCGTACAGCGACTGCTGCATCTTGTGGTGGTGCTGTTTTTGGTGACGCTTGTCTCGTTTTTCCTGATGTACTTTTCTCCTGGCGATCCGGTCACGGCGCTTTTGTCGCGCGGCGGTACGGTGCCCGACCCCGATGTGGTTGCCCAGAAAAGGGCAGAGCTCGGCCTGGACAGGCCTGTGGCGGAACAGTACGTTGCGTGGTTGGCGGGGATATTCCAAGGAAATTTGGGAATATCGATCGGCTCGGGGCGGCCCGTTGCATCGGAAATCGCTGCGCGCATGCCAGCAACGTTGTTCTTGGCCGTTACCTCTCTTGCGCTCACGCTTGTGGTGTCCATTCCTCTTGGTTGCCTGTGCGCTCTGAAGAAGAACCGCGCAACTGATTTGATTATTCGCTTCGCTTCCTTTGTGGGGGCTTCGGTCCCGGGCTTCTTGATGGCTCTGATCTTAATATTTGTATTTTCCCTGACGTTTCATTGGTTGCCCAGTATCGGAAGCATGAAGGGTGCGGGCTGGGTTCTGCCTGTGCTGACACTGGTCCTTTGCGAATCAGCGATGTACATCCGCCAGATCCGCACCATCGTGTTGCAGGAAATGGAGCAGGATTACGTTGAGGCGGCGCGTTTGCGCGGCATTTCCGATGTTGCCATTCTGTCTCGCAGTGTGCTGAAAGCTACAGCGCCTACCATTTTGGTGCTGACGGGCATGACGTTTGCACAGCTTTTAGGTGGCAGCGCCATTATCGAAAACGTATTTAGCTGGCCCGGCATCGGCTTCTATGCGGTGCAGGCAGTATTCGCGCGCGATTACCCGGTAGTTCAGGCGTATGTGCTTATCGTTGCGGTGCTCTTTGTGCTGGTCAACCTTTGCGTTGACTTGCTCCAGGCTCGTATTGACCCCCGTGCACGTTTGGCGCTGGAGCAATCCTCCTCCCAAGACAGGCGGGGTGGTGCGCATGTTTAGGGGTAAACGTCGAAGCGATGGTCTGGCTGGGCGTCGTGCGCTCTGTTGCGGCATTGTTGCGCTGCTTATCGCTGCGTTCTCGTTCGTTGCGCCTTTGTTGTGCCAGCACGATGCCGAACTTGCCAACCTTGCGTTGTCGAACCGCGCACCTGACGGGGAATTCTTTATGGGCACCGATTCGCTGGGGCGCTGCATTTTGTGTCGTGTCCTAACGGGATTGCACACCACCGTGCTTGCCGCTTTGGCGGTTGTGGCTTTAAGTGCTGTTATCGGCTCGGTTCTGGGTGCGTTGTCGGGGTATATCGGCGGCGTGTTCGATTCCGTGGTAATGCGTATCACCGATGCCTTTATGGCGTTCCCGACTTTGGTTTTGGGCATTGCCATCGCCGGCCTTCTGGGCGGCGGTTTGCAGAATGCAGTTATCGCGCTGGTGGTTCCTGGCTGGACGCGCTTTGCGCGCATTGCCCGTTCTTCCGTGTTGGCGTTGAAAGAGCGCCCCTTCATTCAGGCAGCAGTTATTGGCGGCCTGAGCAGAACGGCAATCGCCTTGAAGCATGTGTTGCCCAACATTCTTCCGCCCCTGATTGTTACGGCGTGCTTGGACATCGGCGGTTCGATGCTCAGTTTGGCGGGACTTTCTTTTTTGGGCTTGGGTGCATCGCCTCCTTCGCCCGAGTTGGGCGCCATGATCAATCAGGCGGCATCAGGGTTCCAAACTGCACCTTGGGCGGTATTCGCACCGGGCTTTGCCATCTTTTTGGTGGTTGCGGTGTTCAACTATTTCGGCGATTCGGTCAACGAAGCGTTGGGAAATAAGGGCTCTTTATTTGTGCGAGCGAAGAAATAAAGCCATCGGAGAAAGGAAAGTGAGATGGTGAAAGTTAAGAGGAAGTGGGCAAAGCGCATCGCCGCCGTATCCCTTGCCTGCGCTTTGGGCGCAGGTGCGGTGGGCGCGCTTGTGGGGTGCTCGTCGGATTCTAAGAGCAATAGCGACGGGATGAGCGTTGCCTGGACTTCCAACGCTGGTGAGTACAACCTTGACCCAACCAACAACTACATGGGTTGGCAGGGTTCCTATCTGGGTATTTACGAGCAGCTGTTCCGCATTGATGCCAACTTCGATCCTCAGCCCATGTTGGCTGAGTCCGCCGAAATGGTGAACGATACCACCTGGAAGATCACGATTCGTGAAGGGGTAACGTTCCAGAACGGTAACGAGCTCAATGCTCAGGCGGTAGCGGATTGTCTGAATCGCACCATCAGCATGAACGAGCGCGCCAAGAAATCGCTCGATATTGCCAGCATGGAAGCTGACGGCAACGTGCTTACCGTTACCACCAATTCCCTTAACACCGCTTTCAAGAACGAACTGTCCGAGCCCGTTGCCTCTATCATCGATGTGAACTCGGGCGCTGCCGAAGACGAGCCTGTGGGCACCGGCCCTTACAAGATCGATTCGGTTGCAGGCAATGGAGACGTTGAGCTTTCTGCCTACGATTCCTATTGGCAGGGCGAGCCGAAGATCAAGACCGTGCATGCGAAGTACCTGACCGACGATCAGTCGAAGGTATCCGCGCTGCAGTCTGGCGAGGTTTGTGCGTTGATGAATGTTGCAGACGACCAGATTGGAAACTTGAGCGATACGTCCAAGTACACTTTGCATCAGACCAATCAGGCTCGTGCCCATATGCTGTACTTCAACATGAAGAGCGAAGCTATGCAGGATGATGCGGTTCGACAGGCTGTTGGCATGTGCGTCGATCGTGATTCGTATGTTAGCTCCATCTACAACAATTCCGCCGAGGCATCCCACGCTGCATTCCCTGATTCTTCTGGCTATGCCGATGGTGTGACCTGCGATAGCTTCGATGCTGAAAAGGCAAAGCAGATTCTGGCCGATGCCGGCTACGCCGATAACGATGGCGATGGTGTGCTGGAAAAGGATGGCAAGAAGCTTTCCCTGAAACTGATTACCTATCAGGCAAACGCTGCATTGCCCATGGACTGCGAAGCGCTGGCATCACAGCTTTCCCAGATCGGCATCGCTGCTGATATTGAGGTAGCCGAAAAGATCACCGTTCGTTTGGCCGACAGCGACTGGGACATTGGCACCATGGCTTACTCCACGCTTCCCACGGGCAATCCCTACACCTACCTGTCTGCGGTTATGGGCTCCGATGGCACCAGCAACTATGGTCATTACAGTAACGCCAAGGTTGACGAGCTTCTTGGCCAGCTGAAGAAGACCGGCGACGAGGCCAAGCAGAAGGAGCTGGTGAAGCAGATCCAGCAGGTCGCGCTCGATGACCATGCTTATGTCTACATGGTTCATACGCTGGTAAATGACGTTACGGCAGCCGACGTTGAAAACCTTGCTATGCAGGGTCAGTACGACTGGCTGAACTATCAGATGTCTTACAAGTAGGGTGTATGTCTGCGATTTTCGAAATAGAAAACTTGCGTGTTGCGTACAACGGTGACGCCGTGCTTCACGGTGTCACCGTTTCCCTTGAGCGGGGTTCTATTGTGGGCATTGTTGGCGAATCGGGCTGCGGCAAAACCACGCTGCTTCGCGCCGCGCTTGGAATGCTTGGGCAGGCGGGCGAGGTTTGCGGCGGCTCCATTCGTTTTGCTGGGAAAGACGTTTCCAGCATGACGCAGACCGAGCATCTTTCCTTCGTCAGCACAGTGGCGTCGTTGGTGTCGCAAAACCCTCAGCGGGCTTTCAGTCCTGTGCGCACGTTAGGCTCCCAATTCGAGGAAACTGCCCTTTTGCGTGGCGGGCTTTCGAAGGGGGAGGCTCGCGCGCGTGCGGCGTCTCTTCTTGGAAGGCTGGGGCTATCCGATCCTGAGCGGGTTTTGGACAGCTATGTTTTCGAGCTTTCCGGCGGTATGGCCCAACGTGCTGCTATTGGCCTTGCGCTGATGAATTCCCCAAAGGTAGTTTTCGCCGATGAGCCTACCAGCGCTCTTGATGTGGCGGTTCAGGCGCAAGTGGTAGAGGAACTCATTTCGGCAAATCATGAATTTGGGGTGTCGCTTTTGGTGGTGTCCCACAACATTGCTGTGATGGCCCACATGGCCCAGTACCTGTATGTCATGAAAGACGGGGAGGTTGTGGAGCAGGGGCCCTCCGAACAGGTTGTTGCTCGCCCCCAGCGTCCGTATACCCGTCAGCTTATTGCTTCCGTTCCCAAGCTAAGGGGTGCTCGATGAAGGCGCTGGAGGTTAACGGTGTATCCAAGCGTTTTCCCGGCATGGAAAAGCCGGCGCTGAACAGGGTGGGCTTTACCTTGGAGCAGGGTGAATGCTTGGGTATTGTTGGCGGCAGTGGCAGCGGCAAAAGCACGCTTGCCCGCGTTATCACCCTGCTTGAGCAGTCTGATGGTGGCTCGGTTTCCTTGTTTGGGAAAGAAATTCTCGGTTTGCCGCGCAGGCAACGTAAAGATGTGTATTCAAGCATTCAAATGGTGTTCCAGATGCCGCTGGAATCGTTCGATCCCAGTTATACGTTAGGCGCCAGCATCGCCGAGGTGGCGCGCAGCTTCGGGGCTACGCGTGCGGAAGCGAAAGAGCGGGCTCTTGAAAAGCTTCGATTGGTCGGTTTGGACGAGACCTTTTACTGTCGTTTTCCTTCTCAGGTAAGCGGGGGTCAGTGTCAGCGTGCTGCATTGGCCAGGGCGCTTACCGTCGATCCTTCGGTGCTGATATGCGATGAGGTAACCAGCGCCCTTGATGTGTCTACCCAGGCGCACATTGTTTCTCTTATCGGAGAGCTGAAAGGTGAGGTGTCCATCGTGTTTATTACTCACGACTTGGCTCTTGTGTCGGAGCTGGCCGATAGGCTTCTGGTGCTTGATGAAGGGGAAGTTGTTGAATGCGGAGCAACCGAAAGCGTGGTTGCCAACCCCCAAAGTGCCTGCGCGAAAAAGCTGATGAGCTCCGTGTTTTCCCTTGGTGGTTTGGGCTGATGGTTTTGGGCTTGTGTGCTTTTGGTTCGAGAAGTTGAAACGGGCTGGGCGCTTTGACCTTGGTGTCGAAATGGTCTGGGCGCTTTGATGTCTGATGCTGAAGCCGCCTTGGCGTTTCGGAGCTGGGGCTTCGCAGCGTATTGTGGGCCCTAGTGCTGAAATGCCCCGGTTGCTTTGGGATTGAGGGTCTGGGCTGATTGGGCCCCGCGAAGCCGAGGCATCGCGGCGGATTGGGCCCCACGAAACTGGGGCTGCAGCGGATTGGGTCCCGCGAAGCCGAGCCCCACAGTTATTCAGGTGCTTTTTAAAGGGCATTCGCGGAAATGACAATGACGGACGCGGCGGTGAAAGCCGTTGGCTCCATCAAGCGTACTTTGCCCAACGGGATTTGCCCAACGGGAGCCGCCAAGGCGGGATGGCAAGATTTGCACGATAGAAACCATTGAGCGCGATAAGATTCGCCCAGTGGAGCCATCATGCATGGCCGGATTCGCCCGGTGAAGCCATCGAGCGTGGCGGGGTTCGTCCAGCGAGATCCGTCGAGCGTGGCAAGATTTGTCCTGTGGAATCCGTCATGCATGGCAAGAGTCGCTCGCCATGCATGATTTAAGGGGGTCTGTGCAGCGAAAAGCGCCCCTCCCTGGCAAGATGTTCGCCTGACGTATCCTCCAACGGCGCTTTGCGGGGCATTTTGAATACATGGGGAGCATATCTTGCCAAAATTAGCTCATTTTGGATACATGGCGGCGATATCTTGCCATGAAGAGGCGTTTTTATCGTCCGAGGCTCCTTCGGGAATACATCAGGGCGATATTTTGCCAGGAATGCGGCCTTTCTTCTGCCTGGAGTGCGCCTCGAGGGCGCTTCATTCAAAGGGCGCGCCTGTGTCTGTCCGAAATGAGTCTCGAAAATGCTTCGTCTAGGAATGTTGCCCTTCGCCTGTTCGGGAATACTCTTCAAAGATGCTTCGTCCGGGGCCCTTCGTCTGCGCAGGCGAACGAAAGGTGGTTATTGCGGTGTTCTGCCCACGTCGGTCTACCGCTTCGGTGCCGTGGGGCTCTGGGCGATGCGGTGCTGCGGAGTTTCGGGTGTTGGATGTCGCCGTTGATGCGATGGCGGTGGAGCGGGCGGAGCATGAGCGGGTGCAGGTACAGGTGCAGGTGCGGGCGCGGATGCCGTTGCTGCCCCCGGCGCTGCAGGGTTTTGGCAGGCGACTCCGATTATCGCGTGTTGCATGACGTTGACGTGCTAGGCCATTGTGTGAAGCGGGGCGTTGACGTGCTGTTCGGCCATCGCGCGCTGCGGGGTTTTGGCGGGCGCCGCCACCGCGGCGTTTCGTCGTTGCGAGCGTTGGCGGCAGCGATGCGTATCGCGCGGAAGCGGAACCGTTCACCGCAAAACGGAGCGGGACGGGATGATGGGTCTTCCCAATGCTCTTTATTGTGATAAAGTGGCTACCATGATTTTTTCAGAGGGACATATCGCACGTATCACACACGGCAGCGCAACTGCGTTGGCAAAGCCCAATGCTGATATTGCTGTGGTTTTAGGTTCGTGTGCTGTTATGTCTCAGCATCTTGCTCAGAAGTGTATGTCTGCTTGCGCCGTCATGTCCGAGCATCTGGCTCAGGGCTGTTTCGGTTTGGCTGCTGTTGCTTCCCAGCATTGGGCCCAGCGCTCGCATTGCGTAGCTGAGTTTGCCTCCATAACGTATCGATATTGATAGCACACGGGTTTTTCCTGGGTGCTTTTTTTATACCCGAAAAGGTCGTGTGCGTTCTCGTTTTCCCTGGTCAGTCGGCTTGGTTTGGCGTTGAGACGCTGATAGTGGTGTTCTTTTCCCGGTCGATCGAGAGGCGTATCCGTTTTGCTTTCATGTGGGTTTCGATTGCTGGTTCCTGCAGCTTGTCGATCAGCCGGGAGGCGTGCCTGCATCGCTTTTTGTGTGGGTTTCGATCATGGGGCTTTGTGGTTTGCCGGTTCGATTTGCGCCGATTTATGCTCGCTGCGGCATCGGCTGACCAGCATGTTTTGTTGAAGATAAAGGAGTTCTTTCGTGGTTGCAAAGATATGCATCATTTTGATTTTCGTGGGTGTTGTGGTCGGTGTTGGCATTTACGCGCGCCAGCACACCAAGAACGTTGACGGCTTTGTTCTAGGTGGCCGTAACGTAGGCCCCTGGCTTTCGGCGTTCGCTTTTGGCACCAGCTACTTTTCGGCGGTAATCTTCGTTGGCTACGCAGGTCAGTTTGGCTGGAAATACGGCTTGGCGGCGTTTTGGATTGGCATCGGCAATGCCCTCCTTGGTTCGCTGCTGGCATGGTGGGTGCTTGGTCCTCGTACGCGTGAGATCACGCAGCGCCTGAAGGCCACCACCATGCCCGAGTTTTTCGGCAAGCGCTACCAGTCGAAGGGGTTGCGCATTGCTTCGGCGGCTATCATCTTCGTGTTCCTGATCCCCTATACCGCCAGTGTCTATAACGGCCTTTCCCGTTTATTCGGTATGGCGTTTGGCTTGCCCTACGAATGGTGTGTGGTAGGTATGGCGGTTGTTACCTGCGTTTATGTGGTACTTGGCGGTTATATGGCCACTGTTCTGAACGACTTCATCCAAGGTATTGTGATGCTGGTGGGCATCGTTGCGGTAATTGCGGTGGTGCTTGCGGGCCAAGGCGGTTTTTCCGAAGCTATCGTTTCTCTTTCGCAGATCCCTGCCGAGGGTACCGATATGCAGGGCGCATTTGTTTCGATGTTCGGTCCCGACCTATTCAACCTTGTAGGCGTCATCGTCCTTACCTCGCTGGGTACCTGGGGCTTGCCTCAAATGGTTTCGAAGTTCTATGCCATCAAAACCGGTCCTGCTATCAAACAGGGTGCCATCATCTCTACCGTATTCGCCTTTGTGGTTGCGGGCGGCAGCTACTTTCTGGGCGGATTTGGTCGCCTGTTCGGTGATCAGATCGCCTTCGCTCCCAGCGGCATTCCCATTTACGACTCCATCATTCCCACTATGCTTTCCGGGTTGCCCGATATCTTGCTCGGCATTGTGGTAGTGCTTGTTCTGTCGGCTTCCATGTCGACGCTTTCTTCGCTGGTGCTCACTTCTTCTTCCACGCTTACCCTAGACCTTCTGAAAGGCAACGTCATCAAGAGTATGCCCGAGAGGAGCCAGATTACGTGGATGCGCGGCCTTATCGTGGTGTTCGTGGTTATCTCGGCGGCTATCGCGCTGGTGCAGTACACCTCCACCATCACGTTTATCGCTCAGCTGATGAGTATCTCCTGGGGCGCGCTTGCTGGCGCGTTCCTTGGTCCGCTGATCTGGGGTCTGTACAGTTCGCGCATCTCGAAAGGCGCGGTATGGGCAAGCTTTTTCGTGGGTGTGGGCCTTACCGTGTCCAATATGTTCATTGGATTCATCGCCTCGCCCATTAACTGCGGTGCGTTGGCCATGATTCTTTCATTGGTAGTTGTCCCGCTGGTGAGCTTGGTCACGCCTTCGGTCCCGTTCCAGGTGAAGATGCCGACTGGCGAAGGTGCTATCGATCGCGAGATCGAGCGCGAGTTGCGAGAAGAGGCGGCCGCTGCCCGTTCGTAGTGTTTACGGTGCTTCGGGCCGCTCCGCCTATTCGTGGTGTTGCGGTGTTCCAGGCTGATCCGTCTGCAGTGGCCAACTGTTGCAGGGCGGGCGCTCGCAGGGCGGATGTCGCCCGCAGCTCCGGTTCGTTTGCAGCGTGAAGTCGCGACACTTTAAGCAACGGGCCCCTCGGTGCATGCTATGTGGCCGGGCATGTCACGATTGCGCTAAAAGCTATGTTTTTGGCCGTGGCGGGTGGGCTCTGCCGCTATCCTGATGTTCAAGAGCAGACATGGGACGAAGATAGGCGCAGGTGCGCCAATTCGTCTCGACCGGCCAGGCAAGGAGTGCGCACATGAAGCCGATGAGTATCAGGGATGTTGTGGGGCCCATTATGGTAGGGCCTTCCTCTTCGCACACGGCGGGTGCGCTGCGCATTGCCAGCATGGTGCGCAACCTGCTCGATGGCGAGCCGGTGGAAGTGACGTTTACCCTCTTTGGCTCGTTCGCCCATACCTATCACGGACACGGGACCGACCGCGCCCTGGTTGCGGGCATGCTGGGGCTGCACACCGACGATCTGCGCGTACGCAATTCCTTCGACCTGGCGAAGGAGCAAGGGCTGGAATTTTCGTTCGAGCCCGATACCGTTACCAAAACCGCGCATCCCAATACGGTTGAGGCCCGTGTGGTCGACTGCTACGGCAACGAAGTGGTGGCACGTGGCGTTTCCATTGGCGGTGGTGCGGCGGAGCTCACGCGCATCGACGGCATCGATGTGCATATCACGGGCGAATTCAACAGCATGATCGTTCGTCAGCAGGACCTGCCAGGAACGTTGGCTCATATAGCCAGCACCCTGGGCGATGCAGGCATCAATATTGGCACTTCGCAGCTCCACCGCACACGCCAGGGCGGGGAAGCGTTTACCGTTATGGACGTGGACGATCCTGTTCCCGAAGAAGTAATTGACCGCATTCTGGAGTTTCCCGCTATTCGCTCGGTTCGCTTTATTCCCGCCGATGGTCTGCATCGCAACCCTGGTGAAGTGTCGTCCGATATCGACCCGGAACTTGCTTTGCGAGAATTTCAAAAGCTCGATTTTGCCACGGCAGCTCAGCTCCTTTCCTTCTGTGAGGAAAACGGCGTTTCCTTGAGTTATGCCGCCGAAGCGCGCGAACGTGCGCTGTTGGCGAGCCGAGGGGTGGCGGGCTCCGCTATTGTCTCGTACCTCCAGCGTGTGCTGGATGTGATGCGTGCTTCGGCGACGGCCCCTGTGGAAGCCCCACACTCTTCCATGGGCGGGCTGATCGGCGGGGAAGCCTCCAAGCTCCGTGAATTGGAAGATTTAGGCGCAGGCGTAAACGGGTCGCTTCTTGCTTTGGCAACGCGTAATGCCGTTGCCGTTTTGGAAACGAATGCCACCATGGGCGTTATTGTTGCAGCGCCAACCGCTGGTTCGGCAGGCGTGATCCCCGCCGTGCTGCTTTCCCTGCAAGAGGTACATGGCTTCAGCGATGCGCAGCTGATGGATGCGCTGAAGAATGCGGCTGTTGTTGGCTCGATTATCGCCCGCAACGCTACGGTGGCAGGCGCCGAAGGGGGCTGTCAGGCCGAAATCGGGTCTGCTGCCGCAATGGCTGCCAGTGCCGCTGTTGAGCTTTTGGGCGGCACGCCGCGCATGTGCCTCACTGCCGCTGGCTATGCGCTGGCCAACATGCTTGGCTTGGTGTGCGATCCCATCGGCGGGTTGGTGGAAGCGCCCTGTCAGAAGCGCAACGCCAGCGCTGCGGTGAACGCGCTCTCTGCGGCTCAGATGGCTCTTGCGGGTATCGAGGGCCTTATTCCGTTCGACGAAGTGGTGGATGCCATGCTGAAAGTGGGTCGAAGCCTTCCTTACGAGTTGCGTGAAACCGCATTAGGCGGAATGGCAGCCTGTCCCTCTTGTGCTAAATTCTGCCGTTAACGGTTCTTGAAATTGAGAGATTTACCGTTTACCGAGAGACTCAATCCGACCGCTTCCGCTAATCGACCGTTCGCACGTGACCCTCATTAGCATCGTTGTCATCAAATGAAGCGCAAGCGAAAGGGGCTCGAATGGGACTTCTCGAGGGAAAAGTGGCTATCATCACTGGCGGCGGCAAGGGTATTGGCTTTGGTATCGCCAGCGCTTTTGCTGAAGAAGGCGCTAACTTGTGCATTACGGGCCGCAACGAGCAGCGCCTGATTGACGCCGAGGCAAAGCTCAAGGAGCAGTACAGTGTTGACGTTATGCACGTTGCCGCTGAAGGTTCCGACGAAGAAGCGGTAAAGAATGTTATCGCTCAAACCATCGCCCATTTCGGCAAGATCGATACTGTGGTAAACAATGCTCAGGCATCTAAGTCGGGCGTTATGTTGGTCGACCATAGCAAGGAAGACTTCGACCTGGCAATCAATTCTGGCCTGTATGCTGCATTCTTCTACATGAAGCATGCTTTCTCTGAACTCAAGAAGACTAAAGGCTCCGTTGTTAACCTTTCCTCTGGTGCTGGCCTGTTCGGCAAGCCTGGCCAGTCCAGCTACGCTGCTGCGAAGGAAGGCATTCGCGGTATGACGCGCGTTGCGGCTACCGAATGGGGTCCCGACGGCGTACGCGCCAACGTTATTTGCCCGTTGGCTATGACCGAGCAGTTGGCGGCTTGGAAGGAAGAGTACCCCGACACCTTTGCTGCAACCATCAAGGGCATCCCGCTGGGCCGTTTCGGTGATCCTAAGACCGACATTGCCCCTGTTGCCGTGTTCCTGGCGAGCGACATGGCGTCCTATGTTTCTGGTGAAACCATTACGATTCAGGGCGGATCTGGTTTGCGCCCGTAGTTATGCGGGAAGGGCGCCGTTCTTCGGAGCGGCGCTTTTTTTGTGCCCTGCTGACCCTGCGCGCCAGGTCGACTCGCGAATTCCGGTGTGCGACCCCGCTGCGGGAATTGCCTTCCCCGCAAGCACCAGCGCGCGAACCCGGCTTGCGAGCTGTCCTCGTAAATCCCGGTGCGTGACCCTGCCATGCGAACTACTCTGGCGAATTCCGGCGAGCGAATCCACCTTGCGATCCTGCCACGGGTCTGTGGACATCGTTGCCTGAGATCCCGTTCTTGCGCCTGTCTCTCAAATCAGTCTCGCGCAAGCGCTCGATGTTCGCTTGACCCGCGGATTCGTTCCGCGTCTCACATCTATGTTACGGTCGATTCGTGGAGGGGCCCAGGTCGGCCTGCGCGAAGGGTGCAAGCCGGTTTGGCGAAGGGCATAAGCCAGCTTGTCATCTGCGCCTTCCGCGCGTATGCCTGCATTTAGCGCACCCCTCCATGTACGGGACAACGCGCCCCTACCTTCCGTTCGGTTGCCAGCCATCGCGACAATGTGTCGTCTCCATGCGCAGGACGTCGCGCCCCTTTCTCGCGTACACAGCACCGCCTGCACGAAGAGGTCGTCGGATTCATGCGGTACGAGAGCTATGGCAAGGCAATAGGCCCACCCGCACGAAGATGCCGCTCCGTTGGCAAGACGTTGCGAATATGCGTTCCCTAGGCGCTCGACGATGGCAAAATGCTCGTGAGATGCGTTCCCCAGCGTCCGACGGTGACAGGACTGCGCCCTAATGCGCTCTTGGCCTGACTGGCAGTGGCAATATACTCGCGCGGTGCGTTCTCGGGGCCTTGCCGCGACAAGATTCCGCCGCGGTGCGTTCCCGAGTGCCTTGCCGTGGCAAGATTTCACCACGGTGCGTTCCCGGGCGCTTGCCGATGGCAAAATGCTCGCGAAATGCGTTCCCGGGCGGCAATCCGTGGCAAGTTTTGCGCTCCATGCATCCCAAAAGTGGCTTCGGACGGGAAAATCGCCAGTTCGTGGCAGCATATTGCCGCCGTGTATTCAAAATGAGCTGGCTATGGCAGGATATGCGCGCTATGCATCCGAAAAGCCCCGCAAACCGCCTTTCGGGAACGCACGGCGTGAAGATCTTGCCAGGAAAGGGCTCCTTTCGCTGCACAGGCCCCTCGAATCATGCACGGCGCGCGAATCTTGCCATCCTCTGACGCTTGACCTTTCGGCGACGAGACGCCTTCGCTGAAGGATGGGATGCTTCGTCCCTTCCGGCTCGGCGGTGCAGGTTCGGGCATCCCCGTCTAGCGGGGAAGTCGCCCGAGCCGTTTGGGATATAGAATTCCCGAACTTCTCGGTCTGTGGCATCCCCGTCTAGCGGGGAAGTCGCCCGCGCCGTCCCCGCCCAGTGTAAGGCCACCCAGCATCTGCCTTTCCTGACGGATGGTGTGCATTCGCCTTCCCGCTTCGGCGGCTTGAGGCAGGGCATAAGAAAAGGGGACCCGTGTGGGTCCCCTTTTAGCTGGTCGGCAGGTACGAGCCGGTCAGCTCTAACAGTGCGGATCGGTCAGTTCTAACGGTACGAGCCGATTAGCTCTAGCGGCACGGCCGACCTGCTAGTTGGCAATGAGCTGACTAGTTCTGGCCAGGCTCGACAACCAGCGTGTCTTCGTATGCTGTACCGTAGGTATCAAGTAGGGTCTTCTCATAGTCTGCGTGGAAGAAGTTCTCGGAGCCGAGGTTCTTCAGGTCCTCGTTGATCCAGTTCAGCAGGCTTTCGTTGCCCTTGGAAACAGCAGGAGCGATAGTGTCGGTGTCGCCCAGCTGCTCAATGCCGACAACGTATTCGGGGCCAGCCTGGTTGGCGAAGGCGATAACCTCGGTGTTGTCATTTGCCCAAACAGCATCGGGATTGTTTTCGAATGCGGTCTTAGCTGCAGCGTAGGTGTCGTACTTCTCGAGCTTGAGGTCCTTGTTGTGCTCGGTGAGGTAGGTCTCGGCAGTGGTGCCGGAGATTACGATTACCGTGCGGTCGCCAATCTGGTCGAGGTCGGTAACAACCTTGTCCTTGTGGGAAACAACGCCCAAAGCAACGTTCATGTAAGGATCGGCGAAGTCGACTGCCTCAGCGCGCTCGGGGGTGACGGTGAAGTTTGCCAGGATAACGTCAACCTTGCCAGTCTGCAGGTATTCAACGCGGTTGGCTGCTTCGGTGGATACCAGCTCAACATCTACTCCAAGGTCCTGGCCAAGGCGGTTTGCCAGCTCGATGTCGTAGCCCTGGTAGTTGCCGTTTTCATCGACGTAGCCGAAGGGGCTCTTGTCACTGAATACGCCGATGGTGATCTTGCCGCTGTCCTTGATCTGGTCAAGAGTGCGGTAATTTGCGCTCGAGGAATTGCTGTTGCCGGAGCAGCCCGTGAGCAAGGCTCCCGCAAGAGCCAAGGCTGCAACAAGCACAGCAACAAGCTTCCAGGTGCGTTTCGTCTGGGTCATGTCTTTCTCCTTACTTCTGCCCTCTTTGGCGTGCGAGGGTTTCTTTGATTGATGGAAGTAAACCGCTTAAATCCTACAAAGTCAATAAGGATTGAGGGGATTAGTCATTTTGCTTTTGTGAATGGCTGGTTATTGCGGAGTTGGGGGCGTAGCTGCATCGTGGGCAATGCGTCGAAAGCGCGCCTCCGCTCCCGTTGCTCAGCCGCCGCTGTTGGCGCCCACCGTTCCCCAGGTTGACAGAGACTTATCTGTGGCTGCAACGGGCATCCGTGCGCGGACCATGGAACAGCGCGAGGCGAACAACCGCCCGAATGCACATCATTGAAACAAACGAGGCTCGCTTGAGGTTGTAGCGATCCGTGCCTTTCGTGGGGGCGCGGGGCGGGTTTCCGTGTGCGCAGGCGCTGTCAGGCGGTTGCCTGTGACATCGGTGGGAAAGGGCCCTCTGCAGGCGCGGGCGTTGCGATTTGTTGAGAAGGCCTTATTGCGAAAACGAAAAGAGCCCCATTGCTGGGGCTCTGAGGGTGCGATGGGATTCGAAGAGGATTTCGTTTTGGTCATGCGACCGGTTTCACGCGACTGCATCGGCTCCTGGCAGTAGCGGGCTTTAGCCCAACTCTGCTTGAGTCTCTGGTTGCGACAGGCTTCACCCGGTCGCGTTGGGCTCCTGGCTGCGCCGGACTCCCAATCCTTCTGGCTGAAGCGCTCGTTAGGCTTCGTGCTGGCGGACGGCGTCGAACTCGAAAGTATGCAGGAACTTCTGTGCGCGTTCGGTTTTGGGGTGCTCGAAGAAGCGTTCGGGGATATCTTGTTCCACGATTTCGCCTCCATCGAAGAACAGAACACGGTCGGCAACGGCGCGTGCGAACTGCATTTCGTGGGTAACGATAAGCATCGTTTTGCCCTCCTGCGCCAAGCCCAAGATAACGTCCAGTACCTCGCGCACCATTTCGGGGTCGAGGGCGGCGGTAACTTCGTCGAGCAGCAGCACTTCGGGCTCCATTGCCAACGCGCGGGCAATGGCAACGCGCTGCTTCTGGCCGCCAGAAAGCTCGCGCGGATAGCTCTTTTCCTTGTCGGTAAGGCCAACGCGCTTCAGGAGGGCGCGAGCTGCCTCTTCGGCCTGTGCCTTGGGGATCTTCTTCACCTTGGTGGGCGCCAACGTGATGTTGTCGAGCACCGTCATATGGGGGAACAGGTCGTAACTCTGGAACACCATGCCAACTTTTTGGCGAAGCTCGGTGAGATCCTTTTCGGAGCTGGTTACCTCTTTGCCGTCAACTTCAATGGTGCCTCCCTGAATAGGCTCAAGGGCATTGATGCAGCGCAGGAAGGTTGACTTGCCGCACCCCGAGGGGCCGATGACCACAATTACCTCGCCGCGCTTGACGGAAAGGCTGATATCTTCCAGCACTACGTTATCGCCGTAGGCTTTCTTAAGATGCTCAATGGAGAGCAGGGCGGTATCGCTCATTGCTTAGTTCCATTTCTTCTCGAGGTGGTTTGCCAGCATACTGATGGGCCAGCAAATTACGAAGTACAGCAGCATAATAGTGCCGTAAATGCCGAATACGGCGTTGGGGGAGGTAATGCGGTTTGCCTCGATGATCTGTTGGCCAACCTTCATCATCTCAATAACGCCGATCATCAGCAGCAAGCTGGTGGTTTTGATCATGCGGGTAATGAGGTTGATGGAGGAAGGGATAAGGCGGCGGATGGCCTGCGGGATGATTACCTGACGGTAAATTTGTGCTTTATTCAGACCCAGCGCAGCGGCGCTTTCGTACTGCTGCTTTGGGATGCTGGTAAGGGCGCCGCGAACCAAGTCGCCCATTTCGCCGGTGCCCCAGAACACGAATACGATGATGGAGGAAAGCTCCGCCGAGATATTCAGGCCCATAACACGCGTGGCGCCGAAGAACACGATGTAGAGCAGCACCAGCTGCGGCATAATGCGCACGATTTCGAGGTACAAACGAGAAATAACCTTGGCAACAGGGTTTTTCCACGTCATGAAGATGCCGAACAGCATGCCTAGGATGATGCTGAGCACGACAGAGATTGCGCTGATCTGCACCGCAACCCAAAGACCCTGCAGAAGGCGGGTGGCGTTTGAGCCCATGAACAGAACATCAAGCCCCAAAGCTTCCATGGCGCAACCTCCTTTCAATGTACGTACCAGCAACGGAAACCGGCACCAGGATAATGAGGTAGAACGCTACGAGCATTACCAGGCATTCGGTGGTTTTGTAGTAAAGGCCCATCAGATCTTTCGTGACGAACATGAGGTCCATCAGGCTGATTGCGGAAAATACGCTGGTTTCCTTCAACAGGAAGATAACGTTGGCGACAAACGATGGGAAGCTCAGCGAAACTGCCTGCGGAAGCACTACGTAACGCATGGACTGCAGTTTCGAAAGGCCCAGGCTGATAGCGCTCTCGCGCTGGATGGGCTCCACGTTTTCCAGGCCAGCACGGAACGATTCGGCCATGTAGGCGCCGCCGTGCAATGCAAGGCCAACCATACCGCACACTTCCGGTGTGATGGAGAAGCCCATGCGAGGCAGGCCAAAATAGAAGAAGAACAGCTGAATAAGCAATGGCGTGTTGCGGAACAGCTCGATGTATACGCGACAAAGCTGGCGAAGCACAGGGATGCGGAAGTGCACGATCATGGCCACAATGAGGCCGATGATGACGGATCCGGCGATGCCGATCCATCCGATGCTCAGCGTCAGCCACGCCGCATCCTCGTACAGAGGAAGGTATTGCGCCATGGCGTCGAAGTTCAACGCGGGGTCCTTTCTACATTGCAAAACCTATCAGTTTGATAGGATTAAGGGGGATTGTAGAACGATGGCAATGCAAGTCAAGCGTTTTCAGGGGCAAGACAGCATGCCTTGGCAAAAAGCCAACAGCTTTACATATTACTGGTTTAGGCGGCCATTGTGGCACTAAGCGTGCTCGAATCTCGTATTCGGCGAAGTGGTGGCGGTTTGCGCTTCGGTGGGTGCTAGACTTCGGAGGTAATTTTGAACTCATTGCCTGGAATGGAAAGGAATCAGATTTTGAGCGAGCCGGAAAAGCGGGAGGTTCCCTTTAAGGAAGTGGCGCGAAAATTCGTTAGCTACTACAAACCATTCACGTTTTTGTTCGTTGCCGACTTGGTATGCGCAACGCTGCTCGCCGCCATCGACTTGGCATTCCCCCAGATCCTCAATTTCTTTGTGCGCGATTTCTTCGTCAATGCTCGCGATGCCATTATAGGCGTATTGCCGTGGGTGGCTGCTGGGCTGGTGGCGATGTATGTGGTGCGCAGCTTGTGCCAGTACTTCATTTCTTGCTGGGGTCACATTATGGGCGCACGTATGGAGGCTCGGATGCGCATGGATTTGTTCCAGCAGTATCAGCGTCTGAGCTTTTCGTATTACGATCGAAACAACACCGGCGAAATGATGTCGAAGCTGGTTACCGATCTGTTTGACATTTCGGAGGTGGCTCACCACGGTCCCGAGAACCTCTTTATCGCAACCCTGAAAATCGTGGGTTCCTTCACGCTGCTGATGTTCATCAACGTTCCGCTTACGCTGGTGATGTTGGCGGTGACGGCTGTCATGGCAACGTATGCGTTTGTCCAGAACTACCGCAAGCGCATAATCTTCCGCCAGAATCGTGTGCGCATGGCGGGTTTGAACGCGCGTTTGCAGGATTCGCTGGGCGGCATTCGTGTGGTGAAGGGCTTTGGCAACGAGCGTATCGAGATCGACAAGTTCGGCCATGCCAATGAAGAATTCATCGAAACGAAGGAACTTTCGTACCGTTTCATGGGTCAATTCCAAATGGCATCGAGCTTCTTCACGGGCGCGTTGTATACGGCAACCATTGTGGGCGGCGGACTGTTTGTTGCGCAGGGCATCCTCGATCCTGCCGATATGGTTATGTACGCGCTGTACATTGGCATTTTTATTGCTCCTGTGGAGCTGCTCATCAATTTCACCGAAACGTTCCAGAAGGGTTATGCGGGCTTTCGTCGTTTCGTGGAAACGCTTGCTGAACGTCCAGGGGTGGAAAACAAGCCCGATGCCATTGATCTTGGTGCTGTGGTTGACGAAGGAATTGCTCCGAGCATCAGCTATTCGGACGTTCGTTTTTCGTATGTTGACGGCAAGGAGGTGCTGCGTGGCTTGACCCTTGAGGTGCCCGCGGGGTCTACCGTTGCGTTGGTCGGTCCTTCGGGTGGCGGAAAAACAACCACATGCTCGTTGCTGCCGCGCTTCTACGATGTGTCGTCTGGTTCCGTGAAGATCGACGGCATTGATGTGCGCGATGCCACGTTGGAGTCGCTTCGTGCGCAGGTGGGCATCGTGCAACAGGATGTGTATCTGTTCGAGGGTTCTATTCGCGAGAACATCTTGTATGGCGACCCGTCCGCTTCCCAGGAACGGGTTGAATGGGCTGCGCGTCAGGCGAACATTCACGAGTTTATTGCTGGCTTGGAAGATGGCTACGACACGTTTGTGGGCGAGCGCGGCACCCGCCTTTCGGGTGGGCAGAAGCAGCGCATCGCCATTGCGCGTGTGTTCCTGCGCGATCCTCATATCCTAGTGTTGGACGAAGCAACCAGCGCTCTGGACAACGAAAGCGAAGAGCGCGTTCAGGCATCGCTCGAGCGGCTGAGCGAAAACCGCACCACCTTGGTAATTGCGCATCGTCTTTCCACCATTCGCAACGCCGATTTCATCGCTGTGGTAGACGAGGGACGCGTGGTCGAAGTGGGTACGCACGAAGAGCTGCGGGCTCAAGGCGGCATCTACGATCGCTATTACCGTATGCAGTTCGCGGGAAAGCGTGGGGCTGAGTAGCTTTTTTGCGGCATTTGTCGACGCCGCAGCGCCGTCTGGGTGTACCCTGTGTTTGTTAGATAAGGCGAACTTTCAAGGGGAGGCTCCAGATGTTCAGGACCATAGTCGATATCGATGGCATGATGTGCGGTATGTGTGAATCGCACGTCAATGATGCCGTGCGTAATAACTTCAAGGTTAAAAAGGTGTCCTCCTCGCATGGCAAGGAGCGCACCGTGATTGAATCGGAAGCTCCTCTTGACGAAGGCGATCTCCGTCGTGTGATCGGCGCAACTGGCTACGAGGTGCAGCAGGTAACCTCCGAAGAAGTTCAAAAGAAGGGCCTTTTTGGCGGATTGTTTGGGAAGTAGTTCGAGCAAGCATGGAGGGCCACTGTTGTTGCAGCGGAGGCCGCGTTTTGGTGGCGAAGCGGGCTAACGAATGCGACAAGGTTCGCATAAGGCACTTGCTGCGCAAGCCCTCGGAATAACCCTAACGAACACGGTAGGGCTTGTTGCCCCAATAGAATTTCAGCAGGTGCTTCTTGGGCGCGCCAAGCGTTCCCACCAAATCGAGCGTAGCCACAGCGGCATCGTGCGCGGCGTTCGGGCGGCGCAGCGATTCTCCTCCGCTGAGCATGGTTTGAAGCTGGGCGGGGTTTTCGTGGATTTGCTGCAGGCGCTCAACCAGCTCTTCTGCGGTTTCGGCAGTAACGGCAGCGCCAGCTTTGGTGACCGTATAGGTGTTGGCGCGCTCCTGGCCGTACGACTTGCCCACCAAAACCAAGGGCAAGCGTGCGCACAGGCACTCGGTAGTGGCCAAGCCGCCTGATTTTGCCACGATCATGTCGCTCGCTTCCATCAGCTGCGGAATACGCTCGATGTAGTTGAAGACGGAAACATTTGCAATGTTCCGTTCTGCGAAAAACCCTTTCAGCCCATTGGCGTACTCTTCGTCGGCGCCAGCCAGGAAAGCGAAGTGCATGTTGGGGAATTCGGAAAGAAGCGGCACGACTTTGTTCACGATTTCGCGGAATGGGATATAAGGCTGCGAATGACGAGCGCCTGCCATCACCATTACGATCATTTTGTCTTGTGGAAGGCCGAATTGCTTCAGCACTTCTGCCCGATCGATGGGGTCGGTAAATCCCTTTCGCACCGGAATGCCTGTGACCTTGATGTGGCTTTCAGGCACCTTGCGCGGCGTGAGTTCCTTCACCATGGTTTCGTCGGCGGCGCAGAACAGGTCGCAATCAAGGTGCGGCCACAGGCCTTCGGCGCCGTAGTCGGTTGGAATGCAGGTTACGGGGAAGGTTTGCCCGGTAACCATCTTCGCGGCAACCGATGCGTTGGCGGCAACGATGTGTGTTGCCAGGATGGCGATGGGCTTGCGCTTTCGAACGATTTTGGTGAATGGCGAGAACATGAATGGCGACCATGCCGAACCGCCACCCCATAGCAGGCGTCCCGTAAAGGTGCGATGCCAGGTGATGTCGTAGAGCCAGTTAAAGGAAACGGTCACGTTGGCGGTTTTGTCGCCGTCGAATTTTATGTAGCCGTAATCGAGGATGTCCAACACGGCGATTTCGGTATTTTCCGGCAGGGCAGGATGCTTGCCGCAAAGATCTTCAAGAGCCTGAGCGGTTGCCTGTGCGGCGCTGCGATGGCCTGAGCCAACAGAGGCGTACGTGATGATGACCAGGGGACGATCCGATGTTTCATCGCATGTGGTAGTGATCATCGCGCCTCCTTCCAGCTGTGATTTTGCGTTTTGCGGCAAACCCGAAAGGGGTATGCGCTCTTGTTCTGCTCGGCGCGAGACAGTATGCGCCAAATGTCGAGGTCCTGTTACGCTTAGTCTATCTAACCAGAAATAAGGCACAAACGGGAGCGGCGTTGTTGCAAAAACCGCGGTAAGAGCGTAAGCGGGTGGCCAATCTGCGGGAGTGGGCATTTTGACTCTTGCGGAAAAGTCGATCGTTGCGTATAATTCTCTGGCGCTTGTTTTTAGCGTCGGGAGTGCCAACGTGGCTCAGTTGGTAGAGCAACGCATTCGTAATGCGTGGGTCGCCGGTTCGAGTCCGGCCGTTGGCTCCATCGAATTTGCAGGTCAGTCGCTTACGCGGCTGGCCTTTTTTGCTTCTTGGGGAAGAACGTTTTGCCGCTTGGGGAAGCGATGGGGCAGAAGTTTCTCCGAATCGCTTCATTTTTAAGACAGAAGGTCCATGGCTAGTCTTCTTGATACGCCTCTTCAAGCGCTCCCACGGCAGATTCTGCCCCTGTTGAGGAGTACTTGACGTAGTAGCGCATAGTTGTTTGCGTCGATGCGTGGCCCAGCAAGCAGGCGACGTCAGCGACTGGGACTTTTTCCTCGACAAGAAGCGAAGCAACCCCAGATCTCAACGATTTGAACGATGCTTCTGGGTTGATTCCGATATCGCGAACAAACGACTTAAAGTTAGTCGTGATAGTGTCGGGGAATATCCAGCTACCGTATTTGCCTCTGATGACGGGGGTCTCGAGACTGCATGGAACCCCGTAGAGTTCCAGCTCTGCTTTTTGGCGAGCCAATTCAGACCTTAAATAGTCGTTAAGTGATTTCGCCATAGGCAGAACCCTTTGCGAGCCCGTGGTTTTCGTATCGACAAGCTTAAGCGTTTTTCCGTTTTCTCCTTTCTTCTTGACTGCAATAAGGTCGTGATTGATCGAAATTAATCCGTTATCGAAATCGATATCGCGCCATCTCAGTCCGCATATCTCGGCCCTCCTCATGCCGGTGAACGATGCGATCATGATTGCCGAAGCGAGTCCGTGGTTGGGATGGGCTTTCGCATGCCTGATGATTGAATGCATATCATTGATTTCCAAATCAACTCGGTTTTGCTTTTTGGGAGCCCCACGCTTGCCGGTAAATTTCTCGGCTTGGTTGTTCGGATTGCTGGGAATCAGACCGTCAGCAACCGCTCGATTGAGTGCGTAGCCCAATAAAGTGGCTGTTTTCTTGACCGTTCCGGCGCTTAGCGGTGTTCCGTTTGCGCTTCCGTGGAGCTTTAGTTCTCGATAGAAATCGGTGAGAATTGCCGGGCTAATCTCGTTTAAAGCTAGATTGCCGATTCCCGGGTTGATTCTCTGGTTCGCAATTTGCCTGTACCCGTCCGTCGTTCGTTCCGATAAGCCCTTTGTCTCGCAATCCTTAATGTGCTTCTCCAGATAATCGCAAAGCGCCACCTCGGCGTCGTTATCCGTGGTGGGCTGAGATTCGATTTCCTCGATCCATTGGTTCAGAATTCTTCGGGCCTCACGAATCCCTCGCACCTTTACCGTTTTTTGCTTCTTAACCGGGGAGGGTTTGCTTTTTCCCTCAACCCGCTTATAGCCAGTGACAACGCTGAGGCGAAAAGTATTGTTTCCGCGCTGTTCGATACTGCCGTTACCGTGAACCTTCATTAATTTCACCTCCCTTCTTAGTGTTTCGAGTTTTGACTCGTATATCAAAGCCGCTATTTGGGCGATGAATTCAATTGCCTGGACCTTTTGTTGCTTGCGCTCACCATGCAACTTTTTTTGCAGTACGAAGCGGTCCTGATTACCTTCGATTTGAGCGGTGATGATTCTTTGGCAAGTTTGAATATTCGCCCGCAGTTTTCGCAGCGAACCCAAGGTTCCTCCAGGTGCTCCTCGAATTCGAACTGCCCGTAAAGAACCTCGGTTAACGAGCCGCTCTCCTCGCGCTCAGCGATCTCCTGGTCGCTGTCTTTTTGGGATTTCAAAAGAGCTCTAAGATGTTCTATTGGGCTATATTTCGGTGGGCGTTCGATATGAAATAGGTCTGAGTTCTTTCCCAAAACCCAGCGTTTGGAAATATCGAAGAACATGCTGGCGTTTGAGAGAGCCTTGTTTATTTCGTCTGACAGCGTCATTCCGAGATGAATCGCGGCAGCTTCTCGTGCTTTGTCGATTGTTTCGAAGTTCCCAGATGCGTATAGCTGAGTCGCAAGAGACTCGATGGCTTTGTCCGTTAGCGCTTTCGGCTTGCCGTTTTCGAAGAAAAAGAAGCTTCCTTTTTGGTTCACGTAGCGCTTGGTGGTCAGGTAGCTTGCTGCCTCGGATGGAAGGACTTCGGTGCGCTTGGCGAAAGAATCGAGGGCGAGCAAAGGAAATAGCATCTGTAGCAGCCTTAGAGTGCTCTTGACCTCCGGCAAAGAAACGATCCCTCCATATTTCTTGCAATCGGGGTCTACTGCATAGCAATTGTGACGAGCGTATTCGCTCGAATAGCACCCAAATAGATGATTCAAGGCATTGGGTTCATAATCTTGACGAAGAAAAGGAAGGAGCTCGACGTGAATCAGCTCCCTCCTGAGATAACGATGGGGGTCTTCGCTTCCGACTGCGTCCTGAAAAAAACCTGTTTCATTGAGGCCGTTAAGGGACAAGCGCTTTTCCCTCAGTCGCGCTTCCAGGGCTACTTCGTAAGTGGTCATTATCCTGCCAGTTGGATAGGGGCGGTTTTTGCTCCTTACCTGACCTGTCAAAAATCTTTCCTTTGAGTTGTATAGGGGCGAGAAGGGGATTCCGAACTTATCTATATAGTCCAGCACCTCTTCAGTATTGGAGGTGTCAAGTTTAAGGAGCTCGTGATTAAAGGGTTCGGATGATGGGGGCTCGACCTCGTGGGGCACCGAATCAGTAGGCACGAAAAGAAATTCAAATTCAACGTTATCGAATGTCTCCGTTCCCATTGAAATGTCATAGCACTTCCATTTCTTGATTCCGGTTCGGCTGTCAATTCCGGAAGCCGGAAAGCAGCTTTGAGTTGATTTGAGCGGAAATTCAAAGTTTGTCAGATCCATGCTTACCTCCTTTCCCGATCATAACATAATGCTTATCGCTGTGTTAAGATGAACTCGACAAGATATTGTCGAGTAAATGAATGGAGGAATGATGCATAATTCAAGTCACGAAAACCTGCTGCCGGTCTACGTATCGCCGAAGGCTATCGCTGAGGCATATGGTGTTTCACCTCGAACTGTAACGCGGCATTGCCAAGAGGGGTTGATTCGTGGTGCGGTGAAGACTAGCGAGGGCGGAGAGTGGCGGATTCCGCTTGATTCGGCCAAGGAGTACATGAATGGAGAAAAGTAAGGACAAGGGGCTTCGATACCTTCTACTTCCAGTGACTTGTGGGCGCGCGATCGATAAGATTGCCGTTCAGTCAGGGATCGAGTCGTCTGCTTGGATCTTTTCACTGCTCTTGGAGTGCGCGAACCAGCAGCTTGAAGAACCGGTTTATTGCGTTGATATCACTACAGATGCCGACTTGGCGCTTGTTGCGCGTAGGTGTCATTTCGACAAGATTGATGACTTCCGTAATTTTGTTCAAATTCTATGCGAAGCAAATCTGTTCATCATCGTTAAAGTTGGGGAGAAACGCTACCTTACATCCGAGATCGTTACTGATAGCGCGATAAAGCTGGCGGAAAGGAAGGAGAAAGCTCGTAAAGCCGCGAAGGCCCGTTGGGGGGATAGCACGAAAGACGGTGCGAGCTAAGCGAATGGCGCCCCTGAGCTCTTGCTTCATCAGAAGTGGCATTGCCCAAGCTTTGCATGGGCAATGCCACTTACTTATTAATAGAAACATTTACGGAAAGAAGGAGCCGAGAGGGGGCAATGCGACAAGCCGCTAGTTATCCACAAATTAGAATGTGGATAACTAGCGGCTTGTCGCATTGCCGAGAAAGGCTATACAAATTGATCTTCCGTTTACATTCATTCAGAGAGTGGATAAACAAAGGTTAAGTAAAATCGTGGTCACTGAATAATAAGGGGCGAATGAGGTCTTTATGGTGTTTAGCCTTGGTCGAAAAGGGGAAATCAAACAGTTCGTGGAGCGCTGGAAGGCGCTGCCGTGCGTTGAGGAGGAGCATTCCCGCTCCTTCTGGATCGAGTTCGTGGAGCAGGTCTTGGGCATTCCCAACGCAACGCGCATCCTTGAGTTCGAGCGCAAGGTGAAGGGCCGCAAGATCGACGTGTTCTACGAGGACATGGGCATCCTCATCGAGCAGAAGGGGCGCGGCATATCGCTTGATGAGGCAACGGTCCGCAGCAAGAAGGCGGGTCCCGAGATGCCGTTCCAGCAGGCGAAGTGGTACGCCGACAACCTGCCCTACTCCGTGCGCCCACGTTGGATAATCACCTGCAACTTCGACGAGTTCCGCATATACGATCTCGACAGGGAGAGCTGCGAGGATTATGTGGCGGTTGAGCTTGACGAGCTGCCAGGGCAAGCGCACCTGTTCGGCTTCTTCGCCGACAAGTCGAACAGCCGCTTGGTGAAGGAGAAGGAGCTTTCCGTCAAGGCGGGCAGCATCGCCGGGGACCTCTACCGCGCCTTTGAGGGGCAGTACAAGAACCTCGACACCGACCCGCGCGAGCAGCGCAGCCTGAACGTCCTGATCGTGCGCCTCGTTTTCCTCCTTTACGCAGAGGATGCGGGGCTGCTCCAGGAGCACCAGGCGTTTGGCAGGTACCTCCAGCAGTTCCAGGCCCCGCAGATGAGGCAGGCCCTCATCGACCTGTTCAAGGTGCTCGACACGCCGGACGGCACCGGCGGCACGGAGAACCGCCGCGATGCCTACCTGGAGGAGTCGCTTGCGGCGTTCCCCTACGTCAACGGCGGTCTCTTTGCGGAGGAGGACATCGTAATACCGCAGTTCACCGAGCAGATGAGGCACGACCTTATCCTCAACGCCTCTATCGCCTTCGACTGGAAGGACATCAGCCCAACCATCTTCGGCGCCGTGTTCGAGAGCACCCTGAACCCGGAGACAAGACGTTCGGGCGGCATGCACTACACCAGCATCGAGAACATCCACAAGGTTATCGACCCACTGTTCCTGGACGATTTGAAAGCCGAGCTTGCCCAGATAGAGGGCGAGAAGGTGGAGAAGAACCGCAAGGTCAGGCTACGCGCCTTCCAGCGCAAGCTTGCCGGAATCAACATCTTCGACCCGGCTTGCGGCAGCGGCAACTTCCTCACGGAGAGCTACTTGAGCCTCAGGAAGCTTGAGAACCGTGTGCTTGAGGGTTTGCAGGGCGATCAGGCGGCGCTGGGCTTCGACGAGGCGACGAGCCCTATCCAGGTGAGCATTGGCCAGCTTTACGGCATCGAGATCAACGACTTCGCGGTGGCAGTTGCTAAAACCGCCCTTTGGATCGCCGAGGAGCAGATGATGGAGGCGACGCAGGAGATCCTTCTGCAGCCGTTCGACTTCCTGCCCCTGAAGGGCAACGGTAACATCCACGAGGGCAATGCCCTCCGTATGGATTGGAGCGATGTGTTGCTGGCGGAGGAATGCAGCTACATTTGCGGCAATCCGCCGTTTTACGGGGCATCCATGTGCTCTGCTGAGCAGAAGCAGGAGATCGTTGACTTATTCGGAAGAATCAAGCTGTCGAACTCGCTTGATTATGTTTCGGGCTGGTATTACAAGGCGGCCGAAATGATGTCGGAGGAACCTTCTATCGGCACGGCTTTCGTGTCGACCAATAGCATCACGCAGGGCGAGCAGGCGTATCCCATCTGGCATACCTTGGCGTGTCGCTTTGGAGTAATGATTGATTTTGCCTGGAGAACATTCATATGGGACAGCGAAGCGGCTGATAGGGCTCATGTTCATTGTGTGATCATCGGCTTTTCTGTGGGGGGGGTCCGTAGAGCAGGAGAGGTTATCTACAATGCCTTTGGCGACGCCGTCAATGCGTCTAATATTTCACCTTATCTAATCGATGCGCCAGATGTTGTGGTCCAATCGCGGGCGAAGCCGATATGCGCCGGTGTTCCGGTTATGAAGAACGGCTCGAAGCCTACTGATGGCGGATGGTACCTATTTACGCCGGAGGAAAAAGACGACTTTATCGAGAGGGAGCCGAGAAGTGCGTGTCTGTTTAGGCGATGGGTTGGCTCCACTGAGTTCATAAATGGCAAAGAGAGATGGTGCCTCTATTTGGGGAATCTTCAGTGGGGTGATATTGTCGACATGCCTTGCGTCATCGAGCGTGTCGAGAATGTGAGACGCGTGCGCCTTGGCGAGGGGCCGAACAGCCGGGGAAAGATGGCTTCGAAGAAGCCGCCGGCGCCTACGCAAAAGAGCGCGCAAACTCCGATGAGATTCTTCTGCGACAATGTCCAGGTCGATCCGTATTTGATTATTCCGAATGTTTCTTCTCAGAGGCGTTTTTATGTACCCATTGGCTTTATGGCTCCCGACGTCATTGCATCGAATCTTGTTGCAACCGCCGAGCATGCCGAGCTATGGCATTTCGGCGTGCTCACGTCGCAAATCCATAATGCATGGATGCGCGTCGTTGCGGGAAGGCTGAAGAGCGATTATAGATACACGCCTGGATTGGTGTACAACACGTTCCCCTGGCCGGACCCCTCTATTGAGCAGCGATCCAGAATCGAGGTCTGCGCCCAGGCCGTCCTCGGGGCCCGTGAAGCGCATCCTGGCAAGTCTCTTGCCGACCTTTACGACCCTGACACAATACCAAGTGACCTGCTCGCCGCCCACAAGGCCCTCGATGCAGCCGTTGAGGCCGCCTACGGCGTCGACTTCGGCGGCGACGAGGAGAAGATCGTTGCCCACCTGTTCAAGCTCTACGCAGAGCTGACCGAGGAATAGCAAATATGTGGTGGAGCAGCCCAACGAGTGGACCAAGACCATCAAACTTTGCGAGGGGCTTAGCGAGACCGAGCGGGTGAAACTTTCCTATTGGACGAAGTGCCGCGAGATCGCCGAGGCCACTCCGGAATCTATGACCGAGCTCAAACCGCACAAGCCGTCGAAAGACCATTGGTTATCCGGAACCCCGGCATACCTTTCTCGCTGCTGATAGACACGCTGTGCGGCAAGATAGGCATTGAGTTCTGCGCTTCAGACGACAAAGAGGCCGGGCGCAAAGCAATAGAGAACGCCAGCGTGTTCGAGGGGCGGCCGGGCTTAAAGGCCGTTTCGTTCGATGCCAAAAAAGCATCGGGCGTGCGCTTCTATAAGGAAAGCTGCAGGATAAAAGGCAACGAGGCGGCTTGGCCTGGCTACATCGAGAGCAACTTAAATGGGCGCTTGAGATGAAGTACATAGTTGCCGATCTGGGTATATGAGGCTTGTACTCCTTTGGTCTTGGCGACACGTGGCTGACGCGTGACTAATCCGCTGGGAGTTGTGGGCCTCAGAGCTGTGTCCTCCTATGGAATGAGGGCCTTGATTGATTCGCTCATTCGGTTTGCGATTGCGGACGGTATCTTCGAGTCGCTGTTATCGCTGCTAATCCAATATTGCCCCGTGAAATGGCCCCATGCATTGAAGTCAACACTGAACTCCCATTCTGTTATGTTGCTTTGCGACTTTACCGTAAAGCGCGCGACTGGGCCTTCGCAGTGGCAAGCTGTGATCCTGTTGATGGAACTGCCGGCTTCGTTGGCAATTTGCAAGAAGTCGGCTTGGGATATACCGTCTTCGAAATAGAACGGGGTTTTTGGACGATTGATGTTCAGCTGAATTTGGCTCACTGCCTTGCAGGCAGCTGCCCCTATGCCATGGGCTATTCCGAAAGCGCCTTTCCCTATGGTGCCACCCACTTTTGCCGCGGTGTTGGCAACCCCCACAATGCCGTCAATCGGGCTATGCCCATCGGTGAAGATGCCCATACTTCTCGACCCCCTAAGAGACTGTATCTGGGATTATAGCCTGCTGCCGCGCTTTTTTCGCGGCCGATGTGGAGCCCGTGCCTGTAGGAGCAGCGGTTCCTCGGCCTTGCCACTTGCGACTAGGGTTCAGAAAGAAAACGCCGCTGCTCTTGATCGTGGCATGAAGCCTCACCGCTGCCGCGGCAAATCAACGTATCCTTTGGGTTGCCATCGTTCCCAGTAGTGGCTACAGGCGCCAATTGCCGTGAAGAGCCCAGGACCATCCTCGATGCCTCTATCGGCTTCAGCCTTGAGCGCGTGTCTGGCTTGTAGACCTCAGCCATTCCTGAGCCCATTGAGCAGACACCCCCTATCGGGCGGTCCTCCCTCGCCTTCCTTGGCTTCGCTATGCTCGCACAGAACCCGGATCGGCGGGCAAGGTGCGAAAAACTTTTGCTCCGCAAAACTCCGAGCCCTTGCGGGTTTTCGCTTTCTCCCTTGCCCTTGCCAGGAACCTGGGCGGCCTCTGGATCGCAAGGCAGGCCAAGGGGGCCGGCCCCAACAATCGGAGGTCATCATGAACAACTACGAACTTCAGGAGAAGGCAGCCAGGGCAGCCGTTCGCTTCCTCGAGCGCAAGGGATACGAGATCCTCGACGTGGATTGGGTCTCCCGCGAGGGAACCAAGGTTGACCTGGTTGCCAATGACGGGGACTGCCTGGTCTTCATCGACCTTAACGTCAAGGAGTACGGCGACGGCCCGCTCGAGGGCGGTAAGATTCCCCGCAGCGACTTCGAGGTCGCTGCGGCTGGCTGGCTGGCCGATAGCTCCCACAAGACCGACATCCAGGTTCGCTTCGACACCGTCGACATGCTGGTCGTAACCAGCGGCAAGGCTCTCCTGAGGCACCACATCAACGCTCTCGGTTGCGGAGTCGAGTAACTGACTTCCCATCCCGGCCCCGCTAGAGGGCCGGGAGTCCTTCAGGGCAATTCCAGGTGGATTGGCTACACTTGCTTGGACAATTCCGAGAGAACCAAACCTGCTTTCTCGAACTCGACCGGGGCCATGAAGCCCAAAGTTGAATACGGCTCGAAATCGTTCTGCCAATGCACGTAGCCTGCCAGCTTGATCTGCAGCGCGGGGGGGCGTGCCGAGCGCCTCGCGGTAGACGAACTCCGCCTTCGCCGAATCAGAGCGCTTGACGAGGGCGTGGAAGCTTCTCAGGTAGATGTACGGATGGTTCTCTTCTTGCTTTGCGCAACTATCTCCGAACTTCTCCGCCATGGAGGAAGGGAGACGCAGCTGTTCTTGGAGCATCGTTTGGAGGATCCCGCCGCCGGAATGCCGGGTAGGCTGGTTTGGTGGGTGAGGGTCTTCGAAGGTGCGAAGAGAAGGGGCGAAGGGCAATCCCGCTAATCGAGCTTTTCCCATGTCCCGCTCAGCACATAGCCCCTCTCGTCTTCGATCTCGAGCCTAAGCGTCGTAGAGCCCGGCTCTATCTCGGCTCGATGAGCTATGGCTACCTTGGGGTCCGTTTTTGCCGGTCTGTGCCCTTCTCCTAGGTAGATGGTGTTGTTGAGCCTGAATACGGCGCGGTCTTCGGAAGATTCCACCGACCCGTCGGCGTTTGAGGCTGGCGAGTTCGTGTATGCGATGCTCCAAGTTCCGCTTTGCTCGTTTACGGTTAGGGTTCTTTCCCAAGGCTGCCCCTTGTCCTGGATCCATGTTCCGCTGATGGTTCGCGGCTCCGAGCATGATGAGAGCGTCAGGGCGAGTAAGGCCGAGATCATGATTAGTGCGATCTTGTCCATCCGGGGCCTCCCGTTTGATTCTTTGCGCAATTTTTTCCGTTGTTTCTCATCGATAATCTTTACATAGAATAACAACGAAGGTTCCAAAGGATATTGTTTTGGGACTGGTATTGACTTTGAAGTGTGGAAGATTGGAGCTTACGGTGGATGCCCTTGGTGTAAGGAAGGCTATTTATCTTGCTATCGCCGTCATTCTGGCGGCGATATGCTGCGTTGCGCTGCCAGGTTGCGGAGAGGACGACGAAGCCGCTGCCGAGGCATGCATAAACGATGCGGTTGAGACTGCCAAGGCGGCTACTTCCGCGGAAGATGCGCCGCCGAACTTGCTTCCAGGGGATGCCGCGGAATACGGTAGCATCGATGTCTCCGGGGTGCTGTCCTCCTACTACTCGAAGTTCAGCTGCTCGGTGGACGATGTGACTGTGGACGGCGACAAGGCGAGGGCCCGGGTTTCCGCAAAGCTGTTTACCCTCGACCAATGCCTCGACATGCAGACAGCCGCCTTAAGCGAGGTCCTAGGATCGCCCGTCCCGACAAACGACTGGACCTGCCTTGCCAATGGGGAGATGCCGGACTTGCAGGCGTGCGTTAACGCCTACGAGCCCTTGCTGCAGGAGGCCGCTCCTAAGGAGGTGTCCGCCGAGGTTGACCTGAAGAGGTTCGACGGCAAGTGGGAGGTCGATACGCCGTATAAGGCCTTCGGGGCGTCTGACGGCCAGGCTTTGATATTCCTGCTGCAGAATGCGTCGTAGCGGGGTTGTCGGCTGCTGCCGACGCTTGGCGCGGTGCGCCAAGCCCGCGGATCAAGGCGAAACGCTCGGGTGACGTCGCCTTTCTCCTGGATCCGCTCTCGCTCGCAGCCCTGGGCCCGCGTCGATGGATCGGCTTGGTGACGCGCCGTTCCATCTCGCGTCCCAGGGCCCTCGCTCACGAATGCGGCCTTCGGGGGCCTAGGCTGCATTGCAAGATTTGGGAAATGGCTGCCATTTCCATCTTGGTTTTCCGCGGCAGCGGAAAACAGGGAGGGTGCGGGTCCCTGAACCCACACCCTCCGAACGGACAACCTGGGGCCCAACCTTAGTTGTCCATGTCTCGCTCAACGCCTTTGGCAATAGCCATCCCCGTCCTCATCCCGAGGCCATGGGCGAGCCCGCCCATGGAGAAGCCGCGGCCGAGCTTGTTGCCGTTGACGGTCAGCCGACCGGTCTTGAACTGCACCTGTTTGCCTGACTTGCTCACCGTCATCTTCACGCCGTCGGGCGCAAGCCTTCGGGACAGCTCGCGCATCCTGTTGCCTTCAAATCCCTCGGCTCTTATTTCGGAGACTCTTTCCTTCACCCGTTTCTTGATGAAAGCCTTCTCCGATTCGATGCCCCTTTCCGCCATCTTCCTCTCGGCCTTGGTCGGCTGCCTTGCGTGGATGGCGCTGTTCCTCTCGTTTACCCTGACCTGCTGCAGCCTCCATCGCGCATCCATCTCCCGCATCGCCTGCGCCCGCTTCGCCTTGGCAACGGCGGCTCGCCCCTCGTCGAGCCTGCGCCCCGTGCCGTCGAGCATGGTGCGGTTCATCGCGATGTGCACGGCGTAGCGGTTGGTGCCGTCGGCAGAGCAATGCTCGCGGTGCAATGCGAGCACCGCCTCCTGGTAGGGGTAGTTTTGCTCGAGCCACTCATCGGCGAACTTTATGCAGTCTGCTGCGGACATTTTTCCGCCGTTGAAGTCGGCGTCCTCGGGCAGGAAGCCCAAGACCTGATGCCACATCTCCTCGTTGACGCATCCTTTTCTAGGTGCGGCATCGTGCCCGTATGCCTCGCGCGTGCGGGCCATCTCCTCGAAGGGCCTCGACTCGTCGGCTATGTTGCTGCACCAGAGGGCAAGGGCGCGGTCGTCCTCCAGGTACGCCCTCAGCGAGGCGATGTGGGCCTCGCCCCTCACGCCCACCGTCTTCACCACCGTCATCGTTTCTCCTCCTCGTCCCAAACGCTGAACTCGTCCTTCTCGACAGCCTCGCTCTCTTTGCCTTCCTTCTTGTCATCGCCGAAGTCGATGTGCCATGTCGGCACCTTCGGCTTGCTGGCCTTGGCCTTCTTGTCCAGCGCGGCCCGAACGGCGGCGCGCTTGCCAGCCTCGAAGTCGGGGCTTCCAAGGCCGAAGCACTTGCCCGCCGGGGTCAGCGTCGCGTCGGCAAGCGGCATGCGAAACACGCCGTTTCTGCCGTCTGCGCCGTTTTCCTTTGCCTTCACCACGATTGCGCCGTCTTTGTCAGGGGAGAAATCTTTCCACTCCCAGGCATGAATGAGGTCATCCGCCCTTTCGCTTGCGGACGTGCCGAAAGAACCTTTCCCTTGCGATTTCTGCTTCGATGAGCCCGAGGCCATCACGGTCCTCTTCCCGACCAGCTTTGTGAAATACTCGCAATCGGCCTGCGAGCTCAGGCCAAGCGCAACCTTGATCCCTATGTTGGCGAGGAGCTCCTCCTGGCCGGCACCGCCGTCCCCCGGCTTGTTGTAGGCGGTAAGCTGGCCGATCCCCTGGACGAAACCCCAGAAATGGATCTTGTACGAGCGTCCCAGGGTGCAGATCTCCGGTACAGCCTCGATCTTGGGGAAGTTGCCGAACTCATCGAGCGCCAATGCGGTCTCGTGGGGCACCCTGCCGCCGTTGCTCTCGGCTATCGATCTCGCCCTCATCCACCATTGGTTGAGGAGGGCCGTCAGCACGACGTTGGACGGGTTGCTCTTCCCGAGGACGTGCAGGTACACCACGGTATGCCTGGAGATCATCTCGTCGATCCCGGGGTCCGACTTCGCCGTCATCCACTTCATCGCCGGCGAGGAGAAGGGGCGCAGGGCCACTTTCACCGTGCTCAGCACGTTTTTCGATGCAGTGTTGTCCCCGCTGCTGAGGAACTCCGATGCAGGGGAGAAGGCCAGGCTCTTGCTTCCGAGCTCCCTGAAGTAGTCCTTCAAGGGCTCTGCCGGGTCCTTCCCCTTGCCGGAGGTACCCTCATCGATCATTGCGCATACCGATGCCATGTTCTTCTTTTTCTTTGGGATGCTGGCAGACGAGACGGCGAGGAAGCACGCGCAGAGCAGGCCCCTCGCTGCGTTGGAGAAGAAAGGGTTCTTGTCTTCCGGGGGAACCAGGTCGGCGGCGAGCCTGTCGGCGTAGTCCCTTGCCCGGGCCTCGTCGCCCGCCTTGATCGCCTCGGTGATGATTTCCAGCGGATTGAACCGGTTCCCCTTCATGGGGCTCTCGAGGTCAAGCAGTACCACCTCGGCCTTCTCGCTGACTTTATTGGCGGTCAGCTCGTACAGCTCGCTCTTGATGTCCGAGACGATGACGTTGAAACCTGCCTCGACGGCCAAATGCAGCGTGGGGAGCAAAATCAGACGCGATTTGCCGCTTCCTGTTCTGCCTACGGTAAGACAGTGCGGGCTTTCGGGTGCGAAGAGGTAGTTTCCGTTCTCGAAGCCCAGCACGAGTCCGGCTTTCTTGAGGATGCCCGTCCCGTCCCAGGTGGAGTTGGCCTTCCTGCGGCGCTTCGGGTCATCGATCATCTCTACATCGCCAAGAAGGCTTCCCTTGGAAACAGCCTGCTGCTTCTGAGAGAGCCACCATGAGTAGAGGAGGAGGGTGGTCAAGAGACAGGACGCCGATCCCGCCAGCGCCGTCCAGGCCGATTTTTCCCCCGAGGTTAACCCGAGATAGTAGTCGATGAAGGCAGATAGAAAGCCCTTGTCCGGATCGGGGAGGGGGCTTGCGGGAACATGGCCTGCCATGGCACCTGAGAAAATATCGATGAACAGGGAGATGAAGGGGAGGGCGACCAGCGTCAGCGCGAGCGTTGCTGCAGCAAGGATGATTACCGTGTCTTTCATTTTGCGATCACGGCCCTAAAGAGGTTTCCTGGCCGCCGCCATTGCAGATGAAATGTCCTTGGCGACACTATCAACTTCGGCGAGGCAGCCCATCAGCTCATGCTGGAGGGCGGGATCGGCCCCCTTCTTGTTGATGCGCCTGGTAATTTGGTTGAGGTTGGTGCCAATTCTTTTTGTCTGAACGAGCAGAGAGGACAACAGCGACCAATCGTATGCGGGGATATCCCCTTGAGCGGTGAAGACAAGGGCACGGATATAGCGTGCAATCGGCATGTTTTGTTTGGCGGCCCTGTCTTTGACCGCAGCCCAATCGTCGCCGGCAAAGCGAACAGTGACTCGGGCGTCCTTTCTCATTGTTTGGTCCTTTTCACCGCATGGCGGGGCGATCCCGCCATGCGGCTTTCTCGATTGGGGAAGAAATTGGGGAAGAGATTGGGGAAGAAAAATGTCCCACATGTCTTCCAAAGGACCTTCTGTCTAGTTCATGTTCCCGTTTTGGCTGCTCAGTGTCTTCCTGTGTGCCTATGTCCCACTGTTCGAGTCTTTTCGTAATGCGTGGGTCGCCGGTTCGAGTCCGGCCGTTGGCTCCATCGAATTTGCAGGTCAGTCGCTTACGCGGCTGGCCTTTTTGTTTCTCCTGACCCGAATAGCCCTCCCGAAAAAGCGGGAATACGGGGCAGATATCATTTCTTCGGCTTCAAAATATAGGCAAAAAGTTGCAAAGCGCCGGGCTTTTTGCTCTGAGAAAACGGCACCTGTCCTGTACCCTCTCTTTCTTCGCGGCAGCGCTTTTGGAGGTTTACGTTTCTTGCTGTTCCTTTTGCTGGACTTTGATACTGTTGGAAAGAATCAAAATAGGCATGCTTGGTTTAGCATAATTTAAGGTGCGGCTGCGTTTGCGCGGCCGCTTGTGAAGAAGGACGGCTTTCGTGGCAGAGGGTTCAGCGCGCACAAAACTTGCAACGGTTGCATTGGTTATCGTGGGTTTTGCCCTAGGTTTTGCGGAGTTCATCGTTATCGGTATCACGCCCGATATCGCCGAGGAATATGGTATCTCCCTTGCTTCTGCTGGTAATCTGGTGGGCTTCTTTGCTATTTCATATGCGGTGTCGACGCCGATCATTGTGCTTTCTACCGGGCGTTTTCGCAGGTTTCCCTTGTTCGTGACGTTCCTTGCGGTATTCAACGCAGGCAACCTTCTGGCCATCGTGGCTCCTACGTACGAAACGCTGCTGGTTGCCCGTGTGCTTACCGCAGTGGTTTCGGGCGTGCTGCTGTCTACGGTAATGACATTTATCAACGACATCATTCCTCGTGAAAAATCGGCTCGCATCATTTCATTCGTTTACGCAGGCTTTTCTGTTGCCAGCGTCTTGGGTACGCCCATTGGCACGCTGCTTGCCGATGCATTCGGTATCAAGGCTGCGTTTATAGCGGTAGAAGCTGTAGCGCTCGTTGTTACGGTGTTGCTGCTTGTCTCTGTGCCGCGCTCTGGCTCCACCGATGTTTCTTCTCGTGTGCGCGATCAGCTGGTAATCCTGAAGGATCGTCGCATCATCTTGGTGATCATCATGAAAGGATTCGGCATGGCGGCAACGTACGTGTTCTACGTGTACGTAACGCCCATCTTGGAAGATGGCGTGGGCCTTTCGGTGTGGATGGTAAGTATCGTGCTGTTCTTCTACGGTGCCGCAACTATTGTTTCCAATCTGGGTAGCGGCTCCATCGCTCAGCATTACGGCTTGGCGAAAATGCCTATCACGTTCGGTTTGCAGGCCCTTGTGCTTCTGCTGCTTGGCCCCAGCCTTGCTTCGGGCAACACCGCGCTTGCCGTGATTAACGTAGTGCTTACGGGCGTGTTCATCTATCACATGAATTCTCCGTTGCAAACGTTTCTGCTGCAAACCTCAGCTAAGGATTATCCGAAGGCGATTACCCTTGCGTCTGCCGTTATGCCCACCTCTTCCGACCTTGGTATTGCTACGGGGTCGTTCCTTGGCGGCGTGGTGGCTTCGGGCCCTGGTTTGTGTGGGCGGGCCCAGTAGGTGCTCTGTTCGCGATTGTTGCTGTTGTTGCCGCCGTGCTGATCTTGCAGCCGGAAAACCGCAAGCGTGAAACCGCACAGTAGAAAAGAGCCGCGAAAAGAGCGCTACCTTGTGTGCGGCAGCCGATTTAGGGAGTCTGCCGTGTGAAAAAGAATAGTGAACCGCGAAGGGCTGCCCTGACGCTGTATTGAAACGCCCCTGTTTCTTCGAAGCAAGAAGCAGGGGCGTTCCCATTGGTTTCGATGTGGCCCTTTTGCGTTTTGCGAGTCGGTTCGGCGAACCTGCGGTTTACGAATTGTGCTTAGAAGACGTTGTTAGTACAGGAAGCCGAGCTTCTTCGCTTCGTAAGTAAGCTCGTCGCGGAAATCGGGATGGGCGATGCTGATAAGGCGCTGTGCGCGGGTGGGAATGTCGGCCCAGCGCAGATCGACTACGCCGTATTCGGTTGCAATGAAATGCACGTCGTTGCGAAGGCTGGTTATGGCGCTGCCTGGTGCCAAGGTGGGCACGATTTTCGAAACAGGACCGTTCTTGGTGTGCGCCACGCTCGTTACGGCAATAAAGCCGCGCCCGCCCTTCGAATTTTTTACGCCCCGCACGAAGTCAAACTGCCCGCCGCTTGCAGAGTACTGGCGTGCGCCGATGCTTTCAGCGCACACTTGCCCGGTAAGGTCGATGCTTACGGCGGTGTTCACTGAAACCAGGTTGTCGTTCTTCGCGATAAGGGCGGGATTGCACACCGTTTCGTAGGATGTGTAGTACATGCTGGGGTTTTCGTGGATGAAATCGTACAGGCGCTGTGTGCCAGTCGAATACCCTGCAACCGAAACGCCTGGCATGAAGTTCTTTCGCGAGTTGTCTATGACGCCTTTTTGCTGCAGTTCAACAAAAGCGTCCGAGAACATCTCGGTGAAGCAGCCCAGATGCTGCTTGCTTTCCAAACCTGCGGCGATAGCGTTGATGATGCCGCCGATGCCCAGCTGAATGGTGTCGCCATCGTTTACGCGATTGACGATGAACTCTGCAACCTTCGCCTCTTCAGGCGTCGGTGCGGGCACCTGTACATCTTCGAGCAGCTCTTCTTGCATTACGAAGGCATCGATGGTGCTTACGTGATAGTTGTGCGAGTCGCCGAATACGCGGGGAAGGCGCGGATTGATCTGCGCAATGATGTGCTTTGCACCACGCAATGCGCCCTGTTCGAATCCCAAGGGCCCAATGTTGCAATTGCCTTGAGCGTCGGGCGGCGTCATTTGGACAACGGCGTAGTCGAGCCCAACTTCTTCCAACATGCGATTGGTGTCCGAGAAATGAACGGGAATGTGCGCAACGCACCTTGATCCGTTAGCAAAGCCGGTGCGCTCGTTGGGCCCGGCGAAGTAGGTGTGGTAGCGGAACTGCTCGGGGGTTACATCGAGCCCCGCGAAGGTAATGTCGCCGTTCATCCAGTTGCCGAAAAGATCAATGCCGGTAAGAGCGCCCGTTGCGACCCTATCAATCAGCGCATTGATGATGGTAGTGGGTACGTGAAGGCCGCCTGTATAAATTTTCTGGTTGCCGGTTAGATGCTGCTCGAATACCTGGTTTACGGTTATCTTCTTGCGCTCGTATTCATCCTGCCAGTCCATGGCCCCTCCTGGTAGTTCTTTTTTGCTTGGGCGGGAAGGCCCAAGGCCCCTGAATATAAGAAAACGGCGGTCGCGCAATCCCCATTGCACGCCGCCGTTTAATTGTAGCGCTGTTTGCCCTGCTACATTTCGTCTGGTGAAAGCGGGAAATCTACGCCCGTCCAGATCTCAAAGGCGCGGGCACCCTGGAAGAACAGCATTCCTTCGCCGTTGATGGTGGTGCAGCCTGCTTCTTTGCCCATTTTCAGTAGCTCGGTTTCTGCTGGCTGGTAAATAGCGTCTTGGATTACCAGGCCTGGATGCAAGAACGATGCGTCGGGGATAGGGGACCGTCCTTCGAGCTTGCCCATGCCGATGGGGGTGGCGTTTGCCAGAAGATCGGCGTCAGCCAGCTGTGCGCGCAAGTCGTCCAAATCGTTTGCGTCGTGACGGCTGATTTTGCAGCCGGTTTTCTCAGCAACGAGGGCTACTTCTTCAGCAACACGATCCCATGATTTGCCCGTGCTGGGGCTGAATACCACGATTTCGCCTACGCCGTCGAGTGCTGCCTGTGCGGCAATGGGGGTTCCAGCGCCACCCATGCCCATCAGGACCATTTTCTTCCCTTTGGCGTCGACGCCGTGTTCTTCGAATGACTTCATGAAGCCGTAGCCATCGGTGCTGTATCCAGTGAGAACGCCGTCTTCGTTGACGATGGTGTTGACGGCGCCTACCATCTCGGCGATGGGATCAAGCTTGTCCAGGAACGGGATAACCGCAATCTTGTTCGGCATAGTAAGGTTGCAGCCGCGCATATTCAGAAGGCGGATTGCGTCGGTTGCCTGCTTCATGTCTTCGCCAGGAACGCGGAAGGCCATATAAGCGTAATTCAGGCCGGCGCGTTCGAATGCTCGGTTATGAAGGTGGGGTGATTTGCTGTGTGCGACGGGGTCGCCGAACAGGCAAATTAGACGCGTTGCGCCATTGATGTCTTGCGTCATGGTGGCTTCTCTCTCCTCGAATGATGGGCGCCAGGGCGGCACTGCGGCGGTTTGCCGAAGGCGAGCCGATGGCTGGATTCGCATTCCTGTCAGAAAACGTATCAATCCTTGCTTGGATTCTATCATTGCGCTTCTATATTGTTGCATTCAAGCTATTGCGGATAACTATAGTCCCCGAGGGCTTGCTGGCAAACAGCCTGATTGCAGCATGGGGATGCTGGCGTTTCTTTCGGTATTTTTTTCAGCACTGCAAAGGTGCGCTCTGCCTGACTTTTCCCAGAGCCTCAAAGAAGCGCGTTGCCTGGTGCCCCTCGGAGCCGTATAGGCATGCGCTGCCTGGCGCTCTTCTGAAAGAAGATGAAATGCAGGCCGCACTCCGCATCAACAGATGCTCGATGCAGTGTGCCGTCGGCTATCGAACCTGTAACTGCTTTGAATATCAGAGCGCGCCTTTGCTGGAATAAAATGGAGAAGTGGGCCCACAGGGGCGTGTCTATTGCTTTTCGACTCCCGTTGTTTTAGAACTAATCACACAAAGAATTTTTGTTGCATAACAGAATCCGTTTGTTTCCAGTTTGTTATCGTTCACCAAAGTACGCTTTTTGATGCGCAAGCGGGGTGTACTATCTAGTCTCGTAGTTGAAAGGAATATTCATGGAAGACCATAAGCTTTCCCTATACGATAACATCGCAAAGGTCAATGCCGTCGATCCGGAACTGTACGAGCGTTACCCCGTAAAGCGCGGTTTGCGCAACAGCGATGGTTCTGGCGTAATCGCGGGCGTTACGAATATCTCTAACGTGCACGGTTACCTGATGAATGAGGGCGATAAGGTTCCCGACGAAGGCAAGCTCACCTTCCGTGGCTACAGCATCTACGATCTTGTTGGCGGCGATGCCACCAAGCGTCGCGGCTTTGAGGAGATCGTGTATCTGCTGCTTATGGGGGAGCTTCCCACGTCAAGCCAGCTCGATGTGCTTGTTGAGGCACTTGATGCTCAGCGCAATTTGCCCGATGGCTTCACCGCTTCGAAGATCATGAGCACGCCTTCTCATAACATCATGAACCTTCTGCAGCGTTCGGTGCTCATGTTGTATGCTGACGACCCAAAGGCGGAAGAGCGTTCCTTCGAGCACGAGATCAGTACGGCAATCTCTCTTATCTCTCGATTACCGCGCATCATGGTGCTGGCTCACTATGCCAAGCGTGCTGCGTTCTACAACGAGTCGATGATCATGCATCGCTTCATTCCGGGGCAGTCCACTTCCGAAACCATCCTTTCCATGTTGCGTCCCAACCGCGAGTTCACTCCTGAAGAAGCACGCATGCTCGACATCATGATGTCTCTGCACGCTGAGCACGGTGGCGGTAACAACTCAACCTTCACTTGCCGTGTTCTTTCCTCTGCCGATACCGATCCGTATGCCGCTTACGCGGCCGCTATCGGTTCTTTGAAGGGCAGTAAGCATGGCGGTGCAAACCATAAGGTTCTGGCCATGCAGAAGGAAATCAAGGAAAACGTTAAGAATTGGGAAGATGAAGACGAAGTAGCTTCCTATATTGCCAAGATCGTGAACAAGCAGGCATACGATCATACCGGATTGATCTACGGTATGGGTCATGCGGTGTACACGCTTTCCGATCCGCGCGCAGTTATCTGCAAGGACTTTGCGACAAGGCTTGCCAAGGGTACTGAGTTTGAAGCGGAGCTGAATTTGCTTAAGCTCATCGAGCGCCTAAGCCCTGAAGTTATCCTGCAGGAAAAGGGCACCAAGAAGGATATGTGCGCAAACGTTGATATGTATTCTGGATTCGTGTACTCCATGATGGGCATTCCGCAGGATATGATCACTCCGCTGTTTGCCTGCTCTCGTATGGCAGGCTGGGCTGCCCACCGTTTCGAGGAACTGGTAAGCGGCAAGCGCATCATCCGCCCCGCATACAAGACGGGCGTGAAGGCTCGCGAATACAAGCCTATCGAAGAGCGCTAAGCGTTTCTTGCTGGTCGTATCTGCAGGCACAAACAAAAAGGCCCCCTCGGGGCCTTTTTGTTTGCTTGTTGCCATGTCTTGTTTGGAGTTTCCTCAAAACAGCGAGGTGATATGCCTGCATGTTTTGTTCGGGCGCAATGCCTGACGTCTCAGAGTGAGAATTCGCATATTTGGACCTTGTAATTGTCCGGGCAAAAGAAAGGGAGTCCCGAAGGACTCCCTTGTGGTGCGTTTTGATGCGATACGTCTATGCAGCTTCCTTGTTGCCGAACACGCGCGTTGCAATAACGACAACGAGGGCAACAGCGATACCGCCGATAAGCGAAGGCCAAGGCGAACCAGTGAAGCCGGCAAGCAGATATCCAAACAGGCAGATGACGGCAACCAGGGAAGCGTAGGGAAGCTGGGTTGCCACGTGGCGCAGGTGGTTACATTCTGCACCAGCAGAAGAAAGGATGGTGGTGTCAGAAATAGGCGAGATGTGGTCGCCGTATACTGCGCCAGCAAGCGTTGCTCCGATGGTAACCAGGAATAGCGGGTCGCTTTCGGGGAATACGCCCAAAACGATGGGCAGGATCAAGGCAGCGGTGCCCCAGGAAGTGCCCATGGCGAATCCGATGAAGCCAGAAACCACGAAGATAACGGCAGGCAGGAACGAAAGTTCAAAGCCCATGGTGGTAAGGAAGTTGGAAACGAATTCGCCCGTGCCCAGCATGTAGCGGCATGCGCCGCCCAGGCTCCATGCCAAAACAAGGATCATGATAGCGCCAACCATAGAGCGAACGCCTTCGGAAGCGCCTTCGGTAAAGCCAACCAGTGTGGTGAGCTTGCGGGGCAGGAACATGCACGCGGCAACAACCAATGCCACAGCGGCACCGATGCACAATCCGCCGATGGGGTTTTCGCCAACAGCTGTTGCGAAATCTACGCCCTCAAAGAAGCCGCCAACATACAGCATGCCTGTGATGGAGAACACGATAAGCACCACGATAGGGATAACCAGGTCGAATACCTTACCATTGGGGGAAACATCCAGACCCTTGAACTGCTCGACCGCTTTCGTGGCGCCCTCCAGGTCGGACTGCTCGGTGATAACGGTTTCGACGGCTTCGGGATTGCTGGGAACGCCTGCCTTAGATACCGTTTCCAGAGCGGAGGCATGGGGAGGAATGGGGCTGTAGGTATGAGCGTCGCAGTCGCGCTGAGCCTTGCCCATGCTGAAGAAGTCTTTGCCGAAACCGCACATAGCGAACACGAACACAATGGTGACCAGTGCGTAGAGGTTGTACGGAATGGAGGCAACGAACGTGTTGAAGCCGTTTTCACCCATGTAACCACCCATGGCAACCGCCCACGAGGAAACAGGGGCAATAATGCACACCGGAGCTGCGGTGGAGTCGATGATCCACGCCAGCTTTTCGTGGCTGATGCGGAACTTGTCGGTTACGGGGCGCATGACGGCACCAACAGTGAGGCAGTTGAAGTAGTCGTCAACGAATACCACGATGCCTAAAAGAGCCGTCATAACGGTTGCCATGCGTGCGCTCTTGATGTGTTTCGCGGCCCATTCAGCGTATGCGCGCGAACCGCCAGCAATGGCGATGATGACGACTAACGCGCCCAATAATGCCAAGAATAAGATAAGCGCCGCATTCGACGAGATTTGCTCCGCCATAACCTGAGGGATGAGCGTAAATGCGGTGATGAGCTGGTCGAAGCCGACACCTTCAAGGCAGAACTCGTAAATGATCAGGCCTGAGAACACGCCAACCAGCAGGGAGGAATACACCTCCTTGGTAATTAGGGCAAGGCCTAGCGCCAGAAGCGGCGGCAGGATAGACCAAGCACCGGTGGAAAGAAGCTCGAAGCCTTCCATGTACAGTCTCCTTACTGTAAATAGGGCGCAGGCGATGCTGCGCTGGGAAGGCGGCGGCTAGCGAAGCCGCGCATGATGCATTTCCAGCGCAGCCTTGCATGCGCTTTTTTAACTGTGCCGATTATAGGCTAGCTTCGTTGCCACGGTGTTGCATTTATGAGCGGTGGAGGGCGTAACGGGTGGGCGGCGCGTTAAGACGGGCGGTTACAGGAAATACTTTCCTGCATTTGCCCCCACAACAATAAGGTCCACGCCTCGAAGAAGAGCGAACAGTGCGATGAACAGTGCGAGCATTTCGGGCATGGAGAAGAACATGAATCCGATAACGATGGAAATGACGCCCGAGAACAGCATCCAGCCCCAAAGGGGAAGGCCTGCGCGCTTGACCATGAAGGTTGCCACAACTTCATATATGCCGAAAACCAGAACGAACGCGCCGATAACCCAAGGCAGCACTGCCGCAAAAGCGAAGGGGTGAATCACGAACATGGCACCAATGAGCACGTCAAGGATGCCGTATGCCAAGATCCATCCCGAAAAGCCCAGAAGGTCGCGGTCTCGAATGAACGTTGCGATATTGACTACGCCGGAAACCACAAAGGCGGCACCAACAATAAAGGCGATAGATGCAAGAGTGAGACCTGGGAAAAATGCGCATACCAAGCCAAAGATGATAAACAATATGCCAGCAACAATAAGCTGCCAGTTCCGTTCGGTTTTCGTGTTCATAGTAACCCCTCTATGTTGGCGTTTTCTTCATTGTAGTGCGCTTTGCTGCAGGTGAGGGCGTATGTAAGGGAAATGAAACAACACGAGCGCGAGTGAGGTTTTGACCCATCGCTGCTCTCAGCTGATGCTCCCGGCATTTTTTGCCACCCGCCCTGAGCCACCCTGAAGCGAAGCTTTCCCCTAAGCGGTAACGAAGGGAAGGGGGATGTCGTGGTCTTCTACGGGGATGGGGGAAACCTCCTGTTCGGTAAAGGCGACGCCGACAACATGGCATGCATCAGTAAGTTGGCAAAGGTAGCGGTCGTAGTTGCCTGCCCCGTATCCTAGGCGGTTGCCGTGCGCGTCGAACCCCACAGCGGGAACCACAATGAAGGCGAACTCGTCGGCGGCAAGGTAGGGCATGGGGGTAAGTTCGGGGCTGTTGTGGCGATATTCCTTTAACGGGTCATTCAGAAACGGCACGCTGTTGCTGCGGAATGCCTCGGCGCTAACCGAGCGCATTTCCATAGTTTGCTGAGTGACATGCTGGGCGTTGGGGCCCGACCCCGGTTTGCGCATCCCGCGCCCAGGAGCATCGGGAATGCCATGGGCATCGGGCATCATGCAGGGGAAGGCAACGGTGCAGCCTCGCAGGTAGGCATAGTCGATGAAGATGCCCAGGTCAACTTCCCATGGGAATGCGGAGTATACGCCGACAACGGGTTTGCCCTGAGGCGTTTCGGCTATCAAGGCATCAAGGTGTTGGGTCAGCTTCGCGCAGATCTGCTTGCTCTTGCTCGTACGCGTTTCGGGCGCAAGAGCGGAGCGCGCTTTCTTTGCTTGGGCCCTTAGGCGGCTGCGGATTTCCTCGGGGGTTTCGTTGTTGGGCGTGGGGGTATGTTTGCTATTGGTGCTCATACCGGGCATTGTACGCCTGGTGGGCGTGATAGGGGAAACGCGCTGGTGAGTGTATGCCTGGTGGGCGCAATAGGGAAACGTGTTGGCAAAAGCCGCAAAAGGAAAGGCGGCGGCCGAGGTGTTCCCTCGAATGAAGCTTGCGCTCGCTAGTGCTCAAGGGGCTCGGTGAGTGCGGCGGAGCAGAGCCCTGCGCGGGATTGTGTGTCTGATTTGCGGTATATGGAGGTCAAGTGCTTCTGCAACGCGCGAAGGGATATTCCCATGTCATCGGCGATGCACTGGAGCGTTTCCTCGCTTGAGCATACTGCGGAAAGAACGTCGCGTTCGCGTGGGGTAAGGCTATATCGCTCCGAGAATGCCGCAAGGTGCTTGTCGGGAGCGCTTTTATCGGCGGGAGCTTTGGCTTCCGGTTCTTCTTGGGGCTTGGCGGTTTGCATTTGCGCGGCGGTGAGCTTCGCTAGCTTTATGGCTTCGATCTCGGCCTTATGCCGCGCGGTGCGACGCACGTTTTCGAGCGCGTGGGCAACAAGGAGGGTAACCATGGCTAGCGCAATGGTTATCGACGAGATAAGCATGATATCGCCCGACGAGATCAAGGCCATGGAAGGCATGGCTACAAGTGCGGCGCAGGCGTTGTTGGCGGCGCGTCCCATGCCCGCCCAAAGCGACGGGTTTGCACAGCGCATTGCAATGCGCAAAAACGACGAGGTGAAAAAGACCACGAAAAAGCCCGATGAAAGGTAAAAAATTACCAAACCCAGAAGAACTTCGGAGCCGGTTTGGATGGCAAGGGCGGAAACCAGGGAAAACATGGCTACACACAGTATGGTAACAGTGGAATAGCGATGCTTAGTGAGGTCGAAGATGAAGCCAGCCGCAATGCCGCTGACGGCAAGAAGCAGGCGAGGCCAGGTTGAAAGGTCGAACATGCCTTGCGCGTTTGCCAGGGTAACCACGTTGTCGAGCGTGCTGAAAACGCAGGCAATTAGGCAGACGCAGGCGAGCAGCAGGATTGCTTCCTTGAGGGCATCGCGTTCGTTGGCGGTTCGCTGGTCTTTTTCGGGAAGTGTGCTTCTGACAGGGACTACGTGCAGCACGTTGCGGCGCGCTGCAAGAGCGAAGCCAAGTGCGATGATCGAAGCTCCGATAATTGCGGCTTCGATAACGCTGTTTGGCGCCAAAGAATGAAGCAGGAACTGAGCGAGCAATCCTGCGGCATACGAGGTGCCCACCAGACGGGAAAGGGAGTTGCTGGCATAGTGGGTTTGCGCAACGGAAAAGTAGGTGGCGTTTCCCAACATACCCAAAATCAAGAACAACAAGCATCCCAGCGACAGCAAGGCGTTGGCGTTCTGGGTTAGCTGAGTTGCGACAAGGAGCAAGGCGGAAACGGTTCCCAGCACGCCGGCAAGAATGCTTCGATGCCTTGCGGCTGCCGTTCGATTCACCAATGAATAGCCCACAAGCCCTATGGCGCTTGTGGCAAGGATGGATGCCTGTGCGCCGACTACCGAATCGGGGCCGGCGAGCTCGCCATAAGCGATGTCGAAGTGATATTCGCTGCCCAAAAACACGAAGACGAACAATGCCATAACGGCAAACGTGAAAAGATGCGCTTTGGGCTTTGGCTCCATGGTGTTTTCCGAGAGGGGCGCAAAGCGGGTTTTGACGCTTGGCCTCGATGTGTTCCTTTCTATGTTTTCCCAGCTTATTTATTATTACGCAATAAGGGCGCCCTTATGGTTTGGTTTCTTCTTGCGGAAACAAAAACTACCCCTATGGGCAGTGCGAACAAGGAGTTTAATGCGAAGAGCTGGGGCTTTGAGGGCGCTGGCTGCCAGCGGTATCGGCCGAAGCGCCAGGGCGCGCCCGGGGCTCCATCGCGCTTGCGGGGCTAACTAGTGGTTGGTTTGACTAAGTGCTCAAGAGCGGTAATGACGCCAGCTGCGCAGCATGCTGCCCCCGTTGCCGTTGCCGCGTGCTCCCTATGAGCCACGACGTCAGCGCCGAATTATCCGATTCCCAGTATCTGCATAACCAAGCAAATGGCGGAAAGAATGCCCACCACCACAATGGTGAAGCATAGAATAACGCGGGTGAATTTGCCCACTGCGTATTTGCCCATAACGTGTTTGTCGGTGCAGATGATGGCCATGAACACCAGCAATACAGGCAAAATGACGCCGTTTACAAACTGCGCAGTGAGCATGATTCCCATCAAGTCGATGTTGGGAACAAGAATAACCACAGCCGAAACGACGATGACAAACGTAAAGATGCCCTTGAAGAGGGGCGCTTCTTTCCAGGTGAACGAAACGCCTGCTTCCCAGCCGAATGCTTCGCAGATAACGAAAGCGGTGGTAAGGGGCAGAACGCATGCGGCCAGCAAACTGGCGGCTACCAGGCCGATGGCGAACAGTGCTTTAGCGTATTGGCCCGCGAAAGGTTCGAGCGCAGCTGCAGCCGCTTCGGCGCTTTCTACTTCGATGCCCTGCGGGAACAGCACGGTGCCAGTGGTTACGATGATGAACCATGCTACGATACAGCCCACCACAGCACCAGTTACTGCATCGATACGCTGATAGGGAAGATCGCGTACGCGCACACCCTTTTCGACCACGTTGCTCTGGGCGAAGAACATCATCCAGGGGGCGATAGTGGTGCCAACCATTGCGACGGTAAGCGAAAGGAAGCCCAAATCCGAACTTGCTGCTGGCGCCAGGGTGTGCTGGAAGGTTTCGTTCCAGTCGGGTTGTGCTAAAAACGCCGCAACGATGTAGGTGGCGAATACGCATGAAAGCACCAGGAAGATGTTCTGCACGCGTTTATAGCTGCCCCCCACGATAAGCCCCCAAACGGCTGCCGCGGCAACGGGGACTGATATCCATCGCGGCACCCCGAATATTTCCATGCCAGAAGCTACGCCTGCGAATTCTGAAAAGGTGGTGGCAACGTTGCCGATAAGCAGCGCCAACATGGCAAGTGCCGTAAGGCGGATGCCAAAGCTTTCGCGGATCAACGCTGAAAAGCCCTTGCCGGTAACGACGCCCATGCGTGTTGCAGTGGTTTGCACCACGATAAGCAGAACGCACATAACAGGAATGATCCACAACGTCATGTAGCCGAACTTCGCGCCTACGGTGGAATAGGTTGATATGCCGCCGGCGTCATTGCCTGCCATGGCGGTTACGATACCAGGGCCCATGGCGGCCAGCACCAGAAACGCTTTCGAGTGCTGCTTCTTGCTGTCGTTTTCGCCGCCCTGATCAGGAACTTGCGGGGAAGCCTTGGCTGCCAGGGCGGTGTCCTGCGCTGTACTTTCCTTAAGTGTCATGTAAAAGCCTCGATCCTAGTTGTGTCCGAACATGCGAAGGACGAAGAAGGTATAGGGAATCATCAGTACGATAAACACGGCAAGTGTGATGGCGAACTGCCCCCATGCCCAGCGTGTGCGGCCTTCCTCCACGTTGTCTTCGATGACCTCCATTGCGTCGTCGACGGTGACGATGCCCAGCATCTGTCCGTTCTCATCGACGACAGGCATGGCCATCAGGTCGTACTTGGAGATATCGGCTGCAACTTCATCTTCTGGCTCTTCGGGCAACGAAGTGATGAGCTCATCGAACATGATGTCGGAAAGCGGGGTGTTGTCTTTTGCGAGCACCAGGGTGCGGAGCGAAAGCACGCCTACAAGCTTGTCGTACTCATCGAGTACGTACACGTAGTTCACCGTGGGGTGGTCTTCGTCCAAGCCGCGAAGAACCTCGGTGGTTTCTTGCACGGTATCGGAGGTGTGCATCGCCACGAACTGCGTGGTCATCAGGCCGCCAGCGGTGTCTTCCTTGTATCCCAGCAGCTTGCGAATTTCTGCGGCGTTATCGACGCCCATCAGGCGAAGCAGCGTTTCGGCTTTCTCATAGGGCAAGTCGCCTACGATGTCGGCGGCGTCGTCAGGGTCCATGTCGCGCAGCAGACGGGATGCGCGCTTTTCGTCCAGACCCTCGATGATGTCGGCCTGAAATTCGTCTTCCATTTCTGAAATGGCGTCGCCGGCCTGTGCGTCATCTAGGTGCTGGAACACGTTGGCGCGCTGCTTCGGATCGAGCTGCTCTAGGATGTCTGCCACGTCGGCAGGGTGCAGCTCTTCCAGGCGCGTGTGGCTGACGGAGAGCTGAACCTTGGAAAGGTCGCGGTCGAGCAGCTCCATGTAGTTCCACGCGATGATGCGTTCGTCGATGCTCTTGCCGAACGCCTTGGCGATGCCGCAGGCGGCTTTTTCCACCCACGGAGCCAAGCCGCGCAGAATGCCGCGAATGCCCACTTCTGCACCAAGAAGGCGCAGCTGCGTTCCGGAAACGGAGAGCTTCAAGTCGTTTACGCGCACAACCTTCATGCCCTGCGTGTCTACGATCTGCCTATCGAGTAGGTCGCGCGCAAGGAGCACTTCGGCAGGCTGAAGGTAGCTGAAGCGGATGGCGGTGCGGTCGACTTTCAGGCGAATGCCCTCGTCTTCGTCGAAGCTGTCCACGTATTTACGCCAAGAGATCATGAAAGGCGTTTTGCCAGGTCCCAGGAATGCCAGGCTGGTGATGCGAGGGAACACTTCGCCGGTTTGGATGGCCAGGTCGGATATGGAACCGATTTTTTCACCATTTGCATCAACGACGGGTTCGCCGAGCATTTGAGATAGATAGAGCATGCAATTCTCCCTTGGGGTTGCCGCCGTGTGTCAGCGTTGTTGTGCGGGCAGTTGATCTGCGCAGCGCACAGCAATACTGACAGGCGCAATCCGTTCATGTCGCAGTCGTCCTTCGACCGCTACATGACGGGTGTGAAATGCAGAGGCCGAAGGCTAATTACTGTGAGGTTTCGATTTTCGAACCTTCAAGTAATGTCCTTTCCTAAATGTGTAAATGGCAGCGCAAGGCAAGAGCGCCCTAAACGCAGCAAACTTGATTTTACGCGAATGCGGTGCGTAGGGGATGCGATAGAGGTGAAAAGAAAGTAAAAAACGGGTTTTATCTGCAAAGGGCAGTTAACAATTACGCAGAACGTGTTTTTGCAGGGATTTAGGGCTCCTGCTTGCGCCGACGGTTTGTTCTGCGGGCCGTTAAGGGCATCGGTTCGTGCCAGCAGATTGCCTGCAGGGTGCCAGCGGATGGCGCGCAGCGAGATGGCGGATGGTTTGCGATGGGCTGGCGGGTATCGCGCGGTGAACTGGCGGGCAGATGGCATGCAGAGAGCCGGCGGATGCGGCGCAGGGGCCAGAGGATGGCACGCAGCGAGATGGCGGATGCTGTGCAGGGGGTCGCCAGGTGCTGCGCAGAACGACGGCAGATGGCTTGCGGGGGGGAGTCGCCAGATGTTGCGCCGTGTGTTGCAGATGGTTTGTGGCGCGTCGGCAGGTGGCGCGCAGAGGGTCGAAGAATGCTGCGCCGGAAGCAAGCGGATGGTGCGTGGAGGGCCGGCGAGTTGCCAACAGAAGGCGCTCAGGGACTATATTTAGCCCGCTAGAGCTATAGCTCATTTCGGCAAAAGGGCTATTCATCAGGTGAAATGGGTTTGCTTTCCATAATTCCTTCATATTTAAAGAAAAGTGTTGACGAAGACAGGGCAAACGAGGATACTAATTTTCGTTGCGAAACGCGCCGTTACCTCAGCTGGATAGAGGGACTGACTACGAATCAGTACGTCGGGGGTTCGAATCCCTCACGGCGCACCATCGAAACTGCAGGTCACCGAGGCTTTTACCTCGGTGGCTTTTTTGTTTTTACGGGCTCATTTCGTCCCGTGGGTGCTATTTGGGTGCTAAGCGCCGCCCATCGAACCCTTCGTTCTCTGAGCATTGCAGCCGCTTTAGGACTCTAACTGGCAAGAATCGCGTTGTATACATTCTCTTTTTGCTGAATGCATTCAGATTGCCGCTTTCCTGGCAAAACCCGTTCGAAATGTATGCGTTTCGGCTTAACGATGGCAAGATTTTTGCTCCATGCATGCATTTTCAGATGCAATTAGGGAATTCGGAATACATAGCGTAAGAATCTTGCCGGCAAAGGCTCTATTTCACGTCGGGAGCCTCGAAATCATGCATGCTGTACGATTCTTGCCATGGGGGATTAGTTCCTGAAGTCCGTGCACGGTATGTGCCGTTGCGATCTCTCTTGAGTATCGGGTGAAACATGAGTATCAGGTGAGCATGAGCGTTAGACGAAACGTGGCCATCAGGTGAACATGGTCGTCGAGTGAAACACGAGCATCGTGCTGGTATGGGTGCCAGTCGAAACGCGAGCACCAGGCGAAATGGGACACTGGGCTAAACGGACGCCAGGCGGAATATGAGCACCAGGCGAACATAGGGGCCAGGCGAGCATGGACGCCGGGTGGGAATGAGTGCCAGTCGAAACGCGAGCACCGGTCGAAACGTTGGCTGGCGTCGGGTTCATCTATGGATAAGCCCCCCTTTTTTTCGGATGGCTTGTTGGGCTCTATAAGCCCAGGTTGTTGCGGGGTTGCCCAAACCGCCTCTTTGGAATTATAGCCGTAGATAAGAATGTGAACCGTTTCGTCCCTCGTTGTTCGGGAGGCGGAAGGCGGTTTGAAGGCTGGCATCGAGTGCATTTGGCGTTGCTCAGGCTCTATTGCTTATTTGTGATTGCTTTCGCATCTATTTAAGGTTCGGCCGATAAGATTTCCCCATGGTGCTTTTTATCGGACATTCAAGTGCAATCAGGTTGCTTCGCTCGCTCGAGGATTTCGAAGACATTCGGTCTGCGCGGGCTATGCCGTCTCTCAAGGATGTTCCGACGTTGCCGAAATCGTTCAGAGAAAGTTCATCTCTAGCAACGCTCCCTCGTCCGCTGGAGGTCGTTGTCTTATCGGGAAAAACAAGAAGTCAATCCAAGCGGTTTCACAACAATATTTGGAAACTTCCCGATAGGGCACCTTGCTTTCTCTCCTTTGAAAGCGGGGTATATTTAAGCAATCCTGAATTCTGTTTCGTGCAGCTTGCGCGGTCATGTAGCGTGATCGACCTAATCAAATTAGGATTTGAGCTATGCGGAACTTACCGAATAGACCCTGCAAGCCCCATTGGATTTCGGCCTGCTCAGCCCCTTTCGAGCACAGAGGCGATCAATCGCTTTATAGACAAAATGCATGGCAAAGTGCCTCGGAAAGCAAAAACAGCTATTCGTTATGTCTGCGACGGTTCGGCATCGCCGATGGAAACATGTTTGGCGCTATTGCTGGGCCTGCCCGCCCGCTATGGCGGTTACGGATTAGGCATGCCGGAGATGAATGCTAAGGTTCTGATCCCCGCAAGGCTAGGCAAGCGAACCACATATCGCGAATACCACTGCGATCTATATTGGCCCGAACAGAACGTTGCCATCGAATACAATAGCCGTGAATTCCATGTAAATGAACTTGCGGTGGAGCGGGATGCGTCACGCATCAACAATCTCAAAGCTGCGGGGATTGAGGCTCTTGCCGTTACTCGCGCGCATGTCGCCGACAACGTGAAGTTCGATGCCATTGCCCATTCTGCGGCAAGCCTCATGGGAAAGCGTATCAGGATCGCCTATGTCGACATCGATGAGCGTCGAATGAGCTTGCGCAAGCAGCTTTTCTCCAAGGATCCTTGGTGCTGAGCTGTCTTGCTAATTGTTTCATGCTGCGAGGATCGGTACCCTTGCGGGAATCGTCTTGGTGACAGGTTGATTTGAGCGTTGCTTCGGGCTGCCAAGAACAATGGTCTTGTGAGTGTCGTCTTGGCGTTGGGCGATTTGGCTGTTGTTCCAGGATCTTTCTTTGGGTTGGCGTTCTGTCTGCCTATTGATTCGTTGTGCCTATCTTCGAGGTTGCTTTGGCTGCTGTGGCAAGATTCGCGCGCCATGTATTCTCTTTTCGCTGATTGCACGAAAAAGGGGGCCTCCCTGGCAGCGTTTGCGCGAAATGCATGCTTTTCGCGCTGAAGCTGGCAGGATCTTCGTCCCATGTATCCGTTTCGGGGTGCAATCGGGCGATTTCGGATACATAGCGCGCGAATCTTGCCAGGGAGGCCCCTTTTTTGCGTCGAGGTCCCTGGAATCATGCATGGGGCGAAGATCCTGCCAACGCTCGGCGTTGCGCGGGCCTCTCCGCTCCGGCGGGCAGCCGATCGCGAAGATTCCCGACATGGTCGCGGAAGACTGCTGGTCTGAGTGGCTTAACCTGGCCATAGCGCTCTTGCTGCATAGTAAAACCAGGAGGGCGCCTTGGGCGCTCTCCTGGTGAATGATGCGGTGTTGGGGATTAGTCTACGGCAACCATTACGTTGGTTGACTTGATGATGACTGCCGCTTTCCTTGAGACCCAGCTGCTCGATGGCTTCATTAGTGATGGAGCCAGAAATGCGTACGCCGCTTTCGTCTTCGATGGTCACGTGGCTGTTAACGGCGCCATCCTTTACGGCAACAACAGTGCCCTCGATCTGATTGCGAGCGGAAATGTTTGGGATCTTTTCGTTGCGAACATGACATTGGTAGCCTTGATTACCGCATAGCACTCTTTGCCTTCGGCAAGCTCCAGCTGCTTTACCGATTCCATGGTGATATCTGCTTTGATGGGGTTGTGGTGCCGCGGCAGATAACCACAACGGAGTTAACGGTGCCTCCTTTGACCTCTTTGATGGTGCCGTTAATTTGGTCGCGAACGGAGATCTTCGTGTTGTCCTCCTTTGTATTTGAATGATTGAACTGGGAAAAAGCGGAGCAAGTATCTTTATTCTCAAGAGAAAAGGAAAACCTACTATTCCTAATGCTCCATAGTTGCGCCAATAAAAAATGGACGCCCTAGGGCGTCCATTTCGTGTGCTATGCAAAATGTGCGGCAATGCCGCGATGAAAAGCTACTCGATCTTGCCGTAGCGCTCTTCGGTGATTTGGTCGAGCGTCTTGCCCTGGGTCTTGGGGCACCAGATAACGCCCACAACCAGGGAGATAAGAAGAACGACGCACATGATAACAGCTGCGGGGAAGAAGCCGGCAGGGTTCGTGGAAATGTCGCCCATGATGGCGCCAACGCCCACGAGCGACCAAATGCCCAAAGCGCCACGAACCAAGAAGAACATGATGCCCTGAGCACCGCCGCGATACTGTGTGGGGAACAGCTCGGTACCCCACAGAGCGTAGAAGCACTGAGCGGAGAAACCGGCGGAAATGCCCCACAAGATTACGTATACCCAAAGAACCCAGCCCATGGATTCGGTGTCGCCACTCTGGATAGCAAGGCCGAATACGGCAATAGCAACCCAGGACAGCAGCGCCAACAGCGCAGAGGCACCGAACAGCACGCGGTGGGAGACAATGTCGCCGAAGCGGCTAAAGATTGCCAGCGAGCAGACGGCAACCAGTACCCACTGAACTACGCCCAAGAGGCTCTGGCCGGTTGCATCGATGTTGCCTGCGGCAGCATAGAGGTATGGCATAAACTGACCGTTGGTGCCCGCAGCCAGGTTCCAGGTCAGGTACACGGCAACCAGGAAGATGATGGTCTTCACGTTCACGGGGTTCTTCAAAGCGGTTGCCATCATTTTGCCGAAAGACTGCTTCTCGGTGGCAGCAGCGTTCTTTTCGGCCCAGTCGGCGGATTCCTGCAGCTGACGCTGAAGGTTCCAGGCGATAAGGGCAACGATGAACAGAACCAGGAACAGCAGGCGGGTTGCCAGCATGCCGTCAAACGGGCCGTAGGTGCCTGCGGGGAGCAGGGTGGTGCCATCAGACTCGAAGCCAGGGATGATGAAGCTCATGACCAGCGAAAGGATGAAGATGATGGCGGGACCGCAGCTCCATGCGAACTGGCTGATGCCGATGTTGGAAGCGCGCTTCGTGGAGGTAGACGTTTCGGAGATATAGCTCCAGGAGGCGGGAACGCCAGCGCCTACGGAAAGGCCGGACAGCACAACGCCCACTACGACCATGGGAAGGTTCACGGCAACCATGGCGATGAATACGCCGGCAGCGTAAACCAGCAGATTGTACTTATAAATAGTGGTGCGGCCGAACTTGTCGGTCAGGAAGCCGCCGATCAGCGCGCCAACAGCTGCGCCGAAAGCGTTTGCGCCGATGGCGCCTAGGATTGCGGTCCAGGCGGAGCCGAAGTTGAATGCAGCTGCCCAAGCGGTAAGGGCAAGGCTGCTGGCTACGATGCAGCCAGAGTCAAGGAAGTTGGTCAGGGAAACCGCCATGGTTCCCTTGCGTTCTTGGGAAAGCGCCAATGCTTTACCTTTCTAGTCGAGGTGGAATGCGCAGGGCAGGTCTACGGAAACGGGCGAATTGTCTGCATTCGTTTCCATGACGCTTGCCATGAAATCCCACCATTTCTTGCAGATATCGGTCTTGGCAGACTCGGCATAGCGTTCAGGGTCGTCAAGCTCGATATATCCGAAGAGGATGTTAGTTTCCTCGTCGATGAAAATGGAGTAGTTGTGCCCACCGTATTCGTGGAGCATGTCGGCCATTTCGGGCCACAATTCGTTGTGGCGCTTCTCGTACTCCTCGGCAAAGCCCGGGTAGAGCTTCATCTTGAAGCCTGAAATGGTACGCCCATCAGCAGTTTTACGGATAGTCATCGAAGTGCCGCCTTAGTCCAGGAACTCATCGTTGACGGTGAGGCCGAAATCGATGCCGATCTGGCGCAGGCCTTCGTCGGAAATAGTGTTCAGGAATTCGTCGGATCCGCCATTCATCTGGCGAGCGCGACGATATACATCAGCAGCTTTTTCGATGGTGTGCATCAGGCCGAAGGTGGTGTCGAAATCGGGGCCGGAAACGAACAGGCCGTGCTGTGCCCAAACAGCTGCCTCGTACTTCTTCATGAGTTCGGAGGTTGCCTTTGCGATCTCAGCGCCACCGGGAACCATCCAAGGCACAACGCCAACGCCAGAGGGGAATACCACGATACATTCAGTCATGGCCTTCCACAGGGCGCGGGTGAAGTAGCGTGCGTCAAGCGGGCATACGAACGTCATAGCAATGACATTGATGGGATGAGCATGGTAAATCACGCGGCATTCGTTGTTGGTGGCCTCCATGCGCACGGCATGGTTCATGAAATGCGTGGGGAATTCAGAAGTGGGCTTGCCACCGTCGGTCAGGCCCCATACGATGCGCCAGGAATCGCCGGCGTCATTGATTTCGACGATGCCGATATTGTGGGAAGGGTCACTCATGACGTTGCGCATATAGCGGCCAGAGCCGGTGGTAAGGAAGAACGCGCCGCGCAGGCTATCTGCCTGTACGCCCATGTTCACCCACTCGCCGGGGTTTGCGTTGAAGAAGGGGCGAGCCTGCTCTACCTCCTCTCCCTTCATGCGGTAGGTAAGGTTGCCGCCATTGCGCTCGTGCCAACCCTGCTTCCAACCGTCGTCGCACAGACGGCGGAAGCCGCGCACGAAGCCCAGCTGCTCGACGGCAACGCCAGAAACTGCGCCGCGAGCTGCGGAAACGCCGCTTTTAAGCGTGTCCATAGCACTGTCGATAATGTCCATCATTGTCCTTTCGTTCTGAAGTACCGAATGATCGGTTTCGGAAAAGCCGCTCGGGTAAGTGGCTTTTCCGAAACGCATTCGACTTGCGTTTACGGAGTTGAATCTCGGCATCGGATCCTTCCGGCAAGGGCCTTCCGGTGCCCGGTGCGTTTCGACAAGGGTTTCTCGGTGCCAGAGGCTTCGACGATGGTTCCCTTGGCACCGGACGCCCCGGCAAGGGCTTCCACCTTGCCTTCTAGGCGCAGAAAGCGCCCCTCGAGAAGAGGGGCGCTGAAAAATGCGCGGGCTTACTGGCGCTTGGAGAGCACCTCGTCTTCGTAGGCCTTAACCTCGTCCCATAGCTGGTCTTCGGCAACTACGCCCTGACGTGCGCAGTACTCGTCCCAAACCGCGGTCCAAGGCATGGTCTTGAACTGCTCGGTAACGATCATCTTCTCGGAGAACTGGTAGGTATCCTGCAGCTCCTTCAGGCGATCCCAAGGCTGCAGCAGTTCGAACAGCAGGCACTTTTCCATGGCGCGCATGCCGGTAGCCCAAGCGCCGATGCGGTTGATGGAAGCATCGAAGAAGTCCATGCCGATAAGGACCTTGTCCATGCCCTCGGGGCAGCGAACAACCTCAGCAGCGATGTCCTTGATGGAATCCTCGAACAGAACAACGTGGTCGGAGTCCCAATGCATAGAGCGGGTAACGTGCAGCGGCACGTAGGGGAAGAACTGCAGCAGGCTGGGCAGCTTGTCGGAAATGCTTTCCATGGGGTTGAAATGACCCGCATCGATGAGCACTACATGGTTGCCGCCTTTCTTGGCAGCGTAGGATACGTAGAACTCCTGGTTGCCGGTGGTGAAGCCTTCAACACCGATGCCGAATACCTTCTGTTCAACCGCATCAATAACATGTGGGGTTTCGAAGGAATAGATTTCGTCGAGGGAGTCCTTCAGGCGTGCACGCAGGCCATAAGCGTCAGCGGCATAGTCCTTCAAGCCGTCAGGGATCCAGAAGTTGTTCAGGACCATGTCATCCATTTCCTCGCCGATGCGCTCTGCGATCTGGCGGCAGGCGATGCAGTGACGGATCCAGAAATCGCGCACTTCTTTTTCGGGGCTGGAAACGGTAAGGCCTTCCTTTACCAGCGGGTGGCTGAACAAGGTGGGGTTGAAGTCGATGCCGAAGCCGTTCTTCTTTGCCCAGGTTACCCAGGGCTCGAAGTGCTTGTACTCGAGCTTGTCGCGATCAACCCAGGGGTTTTCCTCGGTGAAGATGGCGTAGCTCGCGTGCAGGTTGATGCGCTTCTTGCCGGGGATCAGGCTTGCTGCCTTCTCGAAGTCGGCCATGAGCTGTTCGGGGGTGGCGGCGCGGCCAGGGTAGTTGCCCGTGGTCATGATGCCACCGGAAGCTGCGTTATCGTCGCCCTGATCGAAGCCGACAACATCGTCGCCCTGCCAGCAGTGCATGGAGATGGCCTTGTTTGCCAGGGTTTCGATCGCTGCCTCGGTGTCGATACCCTGCTTGGCATACGCTTCGCGCGCCAATTCGTACATAGTGGTCATGAATGCTCCTTATCTGTACCTAAAAGGTTGGTTGCTGTTATTCGAATCGCTTCACGTCGAATGACGTTGCGATAGCGTCGCGGACGCTTTGGAGGTTGGGGAATGCGCCATCGGCGATCATCTGCACGGCAAGGTTGCCCAAGCTTGTTCCCTCAACTGGACCGGCGAACACGGGAATGCCGCATGCGCGGGTGGTGAGTTCGTTCAGATATGCATCTTGGCAACCGCCTCCAACGATGTTGATGGAAGTGTAGGTGCGTCCGGTAAGCGATGCCATTTCTGCAATGGATTCCGCATAGCAGGAGGAAAGGCTTACATATACGCAGCGCATAAGCTGACCGACGGTTTGGGGCACGTCCTGCCCGGTTTCAAAGCAGGCGCGGCGAATCTCGTCGATCATGGAATCAGGCGCCAGGAAGCGGTCGTCGTTCACGTTCACGTGGGCTTCGAAGCTGTCTGCCTCTTTTGCGTGGGCAATGAGGTCGGGGAAGCCCCACTCGATTGCCTCATGCGTGAAGGGGGGCAGCTCGTCTTCACCGGTTTGCTGATGGGTGTCTTTTCCCTCTACGTAGGAAACGCCGTTCAGCTCGCGGCGAATAGACTGGATCATCCACAGGCCCATGATGTTCTTCAAGAAGCGGAAGCGCAGCTCAAAGCCGCCTTCATTGGTGAAGTTCTGGAAACGGGAGGCATCTGAGGTGATGGGGCCTTCGTTTTCAACGCCCAGCAAGCTCCAGGTGCCCGAAGAAAGGAACACCGCATCGGCATCGCGCGCGGGAACAGCCAGGTAAGCGCTGCCCGTGTCATGCGTGGCAGGCGCGATGATATGCGTGGGGTAGCCGATTGCCCCTTCGATTTCAGCGGTGACGGCACCCAAATCGGTGCCAGGCATAACCACATCGCAGAACATGCTGCGCGGAATGTCGAATGCCTCCAGGATGGTTTCATCCCACTGCTGGGTGCGTGCGTTCATCAGGCATGTGGTGGAAGCGTTGGTGTATTCGTTGGCCTTGGTGCCGGTTAGCAGGAAGGCCAGGTAGTCGGGGATCATCAAAAACGTTTCAGCGTTTTCAATCTGTTCGGGGTGCTCACGCTGGAGCGCCAGCAGCTGATAGATGGTATTGAACGGCTGGCGCTGAATACCCGTGCGGCGATACACCTCATCAGGCGAAACGATAGCATCTGCCACGGCGTACATGCCGCTGGTGCGCTCATCGCGGTAGGCTACCGCATCACCGAGCATGTTGTCTTCGGCATCGAGCAGCACGAAGTCGACCGCCCAGGTGTCGATACCCACGGTTTTGGGCGCATAGCCTGCTTCTTTGCATTTTGCCAAGCCCGCAACGGTTTCGCGGAACAGCATATCCACGTCCCAGCAGTCGTGACCGCCGGAGCGTTTCTGGATGTTGTCGAAGCGATGGATCTCGGTAAGCTCGATGGTTCCCCGCGGGGTAACCTCGCCGATTACCACGCGGCCGGAAGAGGCGCCGATATCGACGGCGGCATAACAGTTGGTTTTGATTTCCATTAGTTATCCCCCTCTGCTTCAACGCCGATTTGCACGATCTGCATTACGTTGGTGGGGCGCGGCGAAGGCGCAGTTGGGTCGAAGCTTACAGCGTCGCCCGTTTGGCTGATGCGGGGAGAAGTGGTGCGGTCTCCCAAAGTGAATACGCAGATATCGCCTTTGTTCACGAAGTTCTTTTTCACAACGACGCTGCGAGCTTGCTCAAGAACGTACGAGGCGTCACCAACAACTTTGCCCAAAAGCGGCGTAACGCCCCAGTTCAGCTGCAAAGAGCGTCGGTATTCTTCCGAAGTGGTCACCGCATAGATGGGCATCTTCGGACGGTAATTGGAAACGATACGGGCCGTGCGGCCAGTCATCGTAGGGGTAACGATGCAGCAAGCGCCCACGTTTTCTGCGGCGGTTACGGCAGCCAAGCCTACAACAGCGGAAATGCTCTTCTGCTCTGCGTTGCGGTTGGGGATGGAGCCTTCGTCGTAGATATGCGATTCGCTTGCCTCGGCAATGCGTGCCATGGTTTGTACTGCGGGAACTGGATACATACCGATGGCGGTTTCACCGGAAAGGGTAACGGCATCGGTTCCGTCGTAGATGGCGTTTGCCACGTCGGCAACCTCTGCGCGCGTTGGGCGGGGGTTGCGGATCATGGAATCGAGCATCTGCGTGGCGGTGATAACCGGACGGTAGGCGCGGTTGCAGGCTTTGATGATCTTCTTCTGCAAGTGCGGAACCTGGTTAGAGGGAACCTCTACGCCCAAGTCGCCGCGGGCAACCATCACGGCATCGGAGACTTCGATGATTTCTTCGATGTGATCTACTGCATGCGCGTTTTCGATTTTCGCTACGATTCGAATGCTTTCGCCGCCGTTTTCTGCGAGGAAAGCGCGAATGGCACGCACGTCTTCGCCACAGCTTACGAATGATGCTGCTACGAAATCGACGCCCTGCTGAATGCCGAACAGGAGGTCTTCCTTATCCTGTTCGGTCATAACGGGCAGCGGAACGTTGGTGCCAGGCAGGTTCAGCTGCTTGCATTCGCCGAGCATGCCGGAGTTCTGAACGGTACATTGGATATCGGACCCCAGGATGCGATCGACGGCGAGTTCGATCAGGCCGTCGTCGATAAGGATGATGGTGCCGGGCTCAACATACTTATAGAGCCCTTTGAACGTTTGATGCACGCGGCGGGAAGTGCCGGCGATGTCATCTTCGGTGAGGAAGAAGTTGTCGCCCGCGCGGAGCAGCACGGGCTCGTTGCCCTCAAGCTTGCCGGTGCGGATAGAGGGCCCTTTCGTATCGAGCATGAGGGCGCAGGGTGCGTCCAGTTCGCGACGAACCTTTTTCAGGCGGTCCATGCGCGCTTTATGCTCGGCGCGGGAGCCATGTGAGAAGTTGCAGCGGGCAACGTCCATGCCTGCTAGCACAAGATTTTTCAATGCTGACTCAGAGTCCACGGCGGGACCCAGGGTGCAGATGATCTTGGTTCGCTTCATCATAGGGATGATGCGCCTTTCGACCGTGCGGTAAACGCCCGTTCATGGGGTTAGTTCTACCGCTAAACGACAATACGTTCAAAATTGTAAACGAAAATTAAGAAGTATGCTTGTGTTCATCGTTTTTTCTAAAGCTGCATACATTGCAGTGGGTGTTGGCTGCGCTCGTCTGGGTGCCGATTGCGCCGGCTTGTGTTACGCGGAGTGTTACGCGCACTGTTTCGATGCTGCCGTAGGTGCCAGTCGTGGTAGTCTGATGGGGAGAATCGAAAGGCGGCCATTATGACCTGCAGCAACCCAAATGCCACCGAATCGGCAAACGTAACCGAGAAGTTGAAAGCCCACGCGCGAGAGCTCGAGCCTTACGTTATCGAGCGTCGGCGCCACTTTCATGCGTATCCCGAATTGAGCGCTCGTGAGGTCTCCACTTCGCGCACGATTGCTGAAGAGCTCGATAAGCTTGGTATCGAATATGTGCGAGCGGGGGGAACGGGGCTCATTGCCACCATCAAAGGTACCGCGCCCGATGCGTATGACGAAGAGGGCAAGCCGCGCCGTCGCATTGCGCTTCGAACCGATATGGATGCGTTGCCCGTTTTGGAGCAGACGAAGCTACCCTTCGCGTCGCGGAACGAAGGGGTTATGCATGCCTGTGGCCACGACTGTCACATGGCAATGATGCTCGGCGCTGTTCACCTGCTTCTGGGCATTCGAGACCAACTGCATGGCGAGGTGCGTGTCTTGTTCCAGCCGGCGGAAGAGATATCGGTCGGTTCGCGCAAGATGATTGCTGAAGGTGCGCTCGATGGGGTGGATACCATTTATGCTGCTCATATTTGGAGCGAAGTGGAAGCGGGCACCATTTCCGCCGAAGCGGGGCCGCGCATGGCGAATTGCGACTGGTTCCGCATTGATGTCGCGGGCGCTAGCGCGCATGGCGCCATGCCCCACAAGGGCGTCGATGCCATCGTTGTGGGCGCTGCGGTTATCGATGCGTTGCAGGTTATCGTCAGCCGCGACGTTTCCCCGTTCGATCCTGCGGTTATCACGATTGGCGAATTCCATGGCGGTGTTGCGCGAAACATCATGGCGGGCACAGCGTACCTAACGGGCACGGTTCGCTCGTTCACGCCCGAAGTGCGCGATTACATCAAGGAGCGCATGGCCCACGTGGTTGAAGAAGTGGCGCTTTCGTATGGCGCAACCGCGAAATTCGAGTGGACGTACGGCAATTCGTGCCTGGTGAACGACGAGGCTAGCGCCGCACGTGCGCAAAACGCCATTGCAAAGGTTCTTGGCGAAGAGGCGCTTTGCCATTACGAGGGTACGCTTTCGGGTGAAGACTTCACCGAGTACCTGGCAAAGGTTCCCGGCGTGCTCGTGTTTATTGGTGCCCGTAATCCGGAAGTGGGCGCAACGTATCCGCAGCACAGTTGTTTCTACAATGTCGACGAAAGCGTTCTGGTGGGTGGCTCGCTTGCTGCAGCGCAGTATGCCTTCGATTTCCTCTCTGAAGAATAGAAGGGCTGCAGTTTTCGGCCTTGCTGCCTTGCCCGCCTGTTTCACTGATTTGCGCCGTCGCTCCCTTGCCCGGGGCGGCGGCGTTTTTTTATGCGGTGAGGCGCCTGGCCTGCAGTTTGGCCATTTTCCCGTCCGTATGGCACTACCGCCTCCCGTGCCCGCCCGATACGATTTTTCCATCTGATGAACACATGAACGAGGGGAGCGGTCATGAATGCCAGGGACAACATGCACAGAACAGGCAGCTGCACCGAAGGCGGCTTCGCCAAGGCGTCTGCGCGCTTCGGCGTGGTAACCGCGCAGGGCGGCTGGCGCAAGGTGACGTGGGGCGTCGTCGCCGGGGTTGCCGCCGTGGCAACCGCGGGGTCGTTGATGGTGCCCAGCGCCGCGATCGCCGCCGAGTGGGTCAATGTAGGCGGCACCCCATACAACGCCGGCACCGCGGCGGGCGACGACGCCGGCACCTGGGCCTGGGACGGCGCCGACGACATGAAGCTCAACGGCTACAACGGCGGCGCGATCAAGGCCGAGGGCAAGCTCAACATTGCCTATGAGGGCAAGAACACCGTGAAAACCGAGCCTGATTACACCGGAGCCGCCATCAAGGCGCAGGACGGCACTAGCCAGAAAGCAGAGTTGAACATAACGAGCTCGAATAGCACGGATGAGCTCAATGTGACAGCCGAGGCCGATGCAATTAAATCCACAGGCGACCTCTCCATTTCCGGCCCAGGCACTGTGAACACCACAAGCACTGCTTCCGACGGAATTGAGGCAAAGGGCAATCTCTCTATCACGGGCTCGGGCACCGTGAATGCAACGGGCGGTACCGAAGGCATCCAATCCAAGGGCAAGACCGCTATCGATTCCTCTGGCACAGTGATCGCTAAAGGAGGCGAAGGTTACGGCATCGCCGCGGGCAGTGACCTGATCATCAAAGGTGGCGGCAAGGTAGAGGCAAGCTCTATAGGAGAAGCGGCGATTTGGGCTGACGACGGCATTAACATCTCGGGCGGCAGCCAGGTCGAGGCGAGCTCCAGGGAAACTCTTGCCGTCGACACCGATGGCAGTCTCACGGTCGCGGACGCCTCCCTTAACGCAAGCGGTGTTGAATATGGTGTCTATGGCTACAAGGGCATTGCGCTCGACCATGCGACCGTGACGGTCCGTACAAGCGGGGGCGGCGGCCAAGCTATCGCACTCTTCACCGACGGGGACGACATCGTCATCAAAAATGGTTCCATCGTGGACGCGTTCGCAGAAGGAGAGTTCTCAGCTGCGATCTCTACCAGAAACCACCAGTCTAACATCGCGGGTGGCCATATCTACATCAGCGACTCCGTTGTCAAGGCTATAGCCCGCTATGTCGAGTCCGGTAGCGACGGCCCCGATCACTACAGCAACGACCAAAGCGGCGAGGTCATCCCCGAGCATAGGGGCATGAACCTGGGCATCTTCGCCCAGACCTACGAGGGCATCACGCCCGCGACCATCTCGATCGTTCGCAGCAAGGTCACGGCCGAGGGAGACACGGCGGCAATCTTCGCCCTTGCCATAAGCGCGGACGGCAAGGCGATCGGCACTATCGAGATCGAAGGCGCCATCATCCAGACGCCTGCAGGCGGCAAGATCATTGACTATCGCTACGAGGAAGAGTACAGCCGCGGCATCTCCTACGAGGCAGGTCAAACCATCGGCACGGGCGATGCCGTAGTCGACTCCCCCTATAACGAAGCTGTTGCCAAGAGCACGGTCATCGCGCCTTTCGAGGAGGCCAAGCCCGAGGCCGACCCTGAGGAATCCACGCCCGTGGTGAAGCCAGCCAAGCAGCAAACGCTCGTGACGGGCGCCAAGGCCGAGCCCGGGGAGGCAAAGAAGAACCTTCCTGCGACGGGGGACGCATCGCAGGTAGGGTTTGCTGCCACAGCTTTCGCTGGCGTGGCTGCGGCATTCGCGAGCTTGGCCGCTCTGCTCGCCGGGTTCGTCGCTCGCCGCAAGCGAGAATAAGAGCTGCGTTTTAAGCGAAGTGTGTATTTCGCTTGGATGATTTGTTCAATGTGGCTGGCGCCAGTGCGGTGCCAGCCACGCTATTTCAGCATGAATTCTTTCAGCCCCGAGCGGCTGGTTATTCCCAGCTTCGCATACGTTGTTGAAAGCCTGTTTTTCACCGTACCGCGTGAAATCCCCATATGATCTGCGATTTCAGTGTTGGACCAACCGCGGCATGCCAGCATCGAAATGGCGAATTCCGTTGTGGTAAGACTGTCGGCAACGGTTTTGTGTGCTGCGGGGTTATGAACATGCCGCCATCCGCGGCTGAATCGGTAGGTGATTTCGATTACCCGTGCAAATTCGTGCGAGTAATCTTTTTTGAGGCACGCTTCAGGCAGACCCTGAAGAAGACCGTGGTGTTCCCCGATTGTTTCGATCAGGTCGTCTGCTTGGGCTATGCTCCAAGCTTCCATAAAGTGGCATTCTGCCTTTTCGGGTTGTCGTTTGCTCATCCAACCCATTGCCGCCACAAGATGAAGGAACATTTCAGAGATGGGATAGCGCGCCTGCTTCATCCCCAGGGCGTTTTCTGCCATTCCTATGCAGCGGTCGTAATCGCCGGTGAGATATGCCTGGTGAGCCATGGCGTAGGTCGCGAATAGGCGGAGGCCTTCGGGCAGCAGGGCGGCAACTTTGTAAAAATCATCTGCTGTTACAGGTGGCTTCAGGTGCAGTAGGACGCTCGATGACGCCGTGAATAGTAAATAGGCGGCACGTTCTCGGTCGCCGTATTCATCGTTGAGGTGCTCTTTTGATGACGCCAGGTTAAGCAGGCAGGCGCGAGCGGCGTGGGCGTGGTCGAGCGATAGGTTTGCGAACCCGCAGATGAAGCATGACGAGATGCGCAATGCCAAGACGTCCGAGGTAAGGAAGGGCTCTGCAAGGCGGCATGCTTCGTCGGCCTTGCCGCGAAAATAAGCGGCTTCTGCTAACGCGATGGTTCGGTAGTCGTTGTCGGGCATTGCCTCGATAACGTCATCGAGGTGGCCCGGTTCGAACGACGAGCAGATGAGCGGCATGGGGGCATGCCATATGTTCGGCTGGGGGTTGGCCACGGTGCCTCCTCGAAATATACGTATTGCCGGTTCAGCCGTTAGGGACAGAGTGGCAGGCCGAAGGCAGTCTAGCCGAAAGTCGGATAACCTCAAAGCGTGCACCCTCAAAAGGTAGATAAAGCCAAAAACGAACAAGTCGTATCGCATGTAGTGCCAAGAGAGAACAGATCATGTGGCAAGTAACGCCGAAGGCGAACAAGCCAAAAGGTGAAGACCCTAAGCCCTAAAGCAAAACCGTTTCGTTTCGATAATAGCGCGAATGAAAACGCAATAGATTGGATATTAGACCAATTGCTGGAGCGAACGCGCTTCGTGTCCAGACTGCATGCTCTGCCGCTTCTTCACTTCTCGAGCTTTTCTGCGCCCGTGCCGCACCCCCCTCCCTCACGTGCTGCACTCGTGCCCCATAGCGCTATGACGCTGCGCCCGCGGCAGCGCCGATCCAGGGTGCCGACATCGTGCTATCCGCGGTGCCGCGTCTGCACTCGTGCCCCATAGCGCTATGACGCTGCATGTTGTCACCCCCCCCTGCCGTATCTCAGCCACTTCCGCAGCGCCGCAATGGGCTTACCCTATGGCTCCGAACCGGGCCGATTCCCACAATGGCACCGCCTCGAAGCTGTCCTTGAGGGCGCAGAAACAGAAAATTGGCCCGTGCTGCAACTTTTTTGCGATTAGGGATTGCTACGGATCCCTCCAACCGCAGACTGGATCGTAAAAGCGCAGGTGGTCTGCTGCAAAGTGGCTATTTTTCGCTTTGCAGAGGCGGAGGGGAGCCCCTAATCGCAAAAAAGTTGCAAAAACGCTCTGATTTTTGTTTTTGCGGTAGGTGGATCGCTGCAGCGGGGCAAATCCTGCAAAAGACGGATCGTCGCAGCGGGGGGCGGATCCTGCAAAAGACGGATCGTCGCAGCGGGGCGGCTCCCGGAGGGGGGGGGTTGCCGCAGCGGGGCAGATCATACAAAGGGCTGGTTCAGCGCGAAGCGGTGTGTCCGTTCGCATCCATTTTGCTACGCGCTTTGCTTGCGACGATGATACAGTTTGTGTAACGGAATGCGCCCCTTTTTGGTTGGCTCCAACGTTGTGGGGCTGATCGCATGTGGGGTTTTAGGTGCGCATAAGAGGGAGGCATCATGGCTCAGAAAGAGGTAATTAGGTGGGGCGTCATCGGTTGCGGTGACGTTGTGGAAACGAAAAATGGCCCTGGCCTATATTTGGCCGACGGATCGGAGCTAGTTGGTATCTGGAATCGGACGAAGCAGAAAGCGGTTGACTGGTGTGAGCGCCACGGTCATGGGCGAGCATTTGATTCGCTGAATGAGCTTCTGAACTGTCCCGATATCGACATTGTCTACGTCGCCACAACGCCAAACTGCCACAAAGAGCATGCTATTGCCGTTGCCGAGGCGGGCAAGGATTGCTATCTCGAAAAGCCTATTGCGCTTTCATGGGGCGAGGCGCAAGAGATAAAGGCCGCGTTCGAGAGGGCGGGGAAGCGTTGCTTTGTGGCTCATTATCGTCGCGGAATGCCACGTTACCGCGAGCTTAAGCAGGTGCTTGATGCGGGCAAGATCGGCGCTGTTCGCGGCGTTCAGGTTATTCGCACTCAGCGCCAAACCGCCGAAGAGATGCTTCCCGAGGCGGAAAAGCCTTGGCGTGTTCGCCCTGAGGTTTCCGGGGGCAGCCATTTCTTCGAGGGCGATGCACATATGCTCGACCTTATTGCGTTTCTTGCGGGAACCATCACTGATTTCAACCTGAAGGTAGACAACCGCACGGGGTTCTACCCAGGCGAAGACACGGTTGCCCTTTCGGGCGAGACCGAAAACCGCGTTATGGTTTCGGGGATTTGGTGCTATGCCACGTATAAGGCCATCGACCGATTCCTTATTTATGGAGACAAGGGAAGCGTCGAGTTTTCTTACTATGACAACGCTGCGCCGATCCGCATCGAGACGCTTGCCGATGGCGATGCGGTAGCGCACGAAGGCGTGATGGGCGGCGTTCGCAAGGAAGCGGAACTGGTGCAAGAAGAGCTGTGTCCGCCTGCGGAGAGCTATCCGGGAAATGGCCAGATTCAGGACATCGTCGATGTTCTGCGCGGCGTGCCCGGCGCCGAATGCACGAGCACGCTCGATAACGCCATGAACACCCTGCGCATAACCTGGGCCGCTCACGAGCTGCGTGCGAAACAGCGTGGCGAAGCGCGTGAAACAGCGTGGCGAATAAAGACGCTGATTGATTGCCTGCCGGAATCCTGATTGCGTCTCTGCTCTTGGAACAATCAACAAGTAAAAAGAAAGGGGCTCGGCAATAGTGCCGAGCCCCTAGAGTAAGTTCTTGCTTGTAGCGTTTGTCCTAATCCATCTTGTGGTTGATGCCGTAACCGAACAGGGGCTTCGACTGAATTGCCAGGTAGATGCAGAATAACAGGCCAACAATAGCCGCTGCGAGCAGCAGGCCCATCATGGTGTACAGTGCGCCGGTTTCTCCCATGGCAGTAGTCATCGCGCCAACGATGAAGGGAAGGAAGGTTGCGCCAACACCCATGAAGGTCATGTACATTCCGGTGTTGCGACCCTTAGGGCCGGGGCAGTAGTTCTGGCGAACAACCAAGCCCGTCTGCAAAGCGCCACCAGCAGCGAAGAAGCCGAGCAGCGCGATGGCAACGTATACGATGGCGACATTGGGAACAACCAATACCAAAGCCAGGGCCAGAGCGGAGAAAGCGAAGTCGATCAACAGAACCTTCAGCGGGTTCCAACGAAGTTTGCCCATTACTACTGCCCAGAAGAACACAGCGGTAATAGAACCTACGGTGTAAATGGAGGCAAGGGCGGCGCCGCCCATTTCGTCGAGGCCAAGGTTGGCCATGCCGAATGCCTTGGTGTACTGCTGTGCGCCGTACATGATAAACATGCAGATGAAGGCCATGACCAGGGTGAATACCTGAACCAGCACGCCTGGCTTCTTGAGCATGGCGTCTTTTGCCGCCTGAATTTCAGCCTGAGCTTCGTCTATGCCGTTGTTGCCATCGGTTTTGGTGGCACGTTCATCATCGTAGCGGAAGGGCGTGACGATGGTCATGATCAGGCATACAACGGAAAGCACGATAGGCAGATAGATGTTAACGTGCCAAATATGAGGTGCACTGAATGCTGCAACGAAGATGGGGTAGATAACGCCCATAACGGAAACGGCAGCCTTGATGCCGATAACGCCAGAGGCAGCGTATTTGGGCTCTGCTTCCTGTGCGGCGGGGTAGAGGGCTGCGTCCCAGAAGCCGGATGTTGCAACGCCAGACAAGAAGGCGGCGATGTAACAAGCGGTTGCGTCGGTTGCCAGCAGCATCATGGTGAAGCAGATGATGTAGGCAACAGCGCCTGCGACGGCGAACTTCTTACGTCCGACGCGATCGGAGAGCTCGCCGCCAATCCATACGCTTAGCAGTTTGCCGAATCCCATGGCGGCAATTGCCATCGAAACCGCAGCGGAACCTGCGGTGGGGTCGGTGATACCCCATTGGGTGTAGAAGTTGACTTTGTTCTGGCTCAAGATCAGGGCCTGGATGCCGTAGGTGAAATAGCACATGTACACCGTTGCCAGCGCGAAGCCGTAGTGCTTTACCTTTTCTGCTGCTGCAGGCAATTCGTTCTCCTTACATTCTTTGGACATGCTGCTCGTTTGAAACGAAGACGGTATCCCCTGCAAGGAGCCTCCCTCGGGCCCACTCATGACGCCTTGGATTCGTAGAGTTCTGTTGCGCGGGTGCGCAAACGTTTGTGTATGCTACTCCTCGGTAAAAAACCGAACATGTTCGATGCGAATGGGTAATATTCATTTTCGAATAGGAATCGATAGCCTATAGCTATGATACGAGGAAGAGGTGAATTGTTTCTCGATCTATTGGGAACCTATTCGTCTATCCCATTCAATTTCTATGGATTCATTTCTTACGAATATAGATAGGTAACGGATGGCGATGCCGTGCAGATGCCCAGTGGTGCAGGTGGTATTCTTATGCTCATCGTATAAAACGCGCGCCTTTTAGGCTTGCCCTGCGTTAAAGCGAAGCATGTATTCGAAGCAGCGCGTGCTCATGGCAAAGCGAGTAGAGGTCGTTGAGCTTTGCCTTTGATGGCGGGGCTGTGATTTGCGCTTAGGGTGAAGCAACAAAGGGGAAATGGCGTGCGTGTAGAGAGAGGGCATTCGGCATAGCAATCATGCTGGATGAATTTGTACGGAGGGATGCTGGATGAGCTCCAAGAAAAAGAACCAGAAAACCAATCCCAATAAAAGAAAGAACGACGAAACGGTGATTATCTGCCCGTATTGCGGCGGCACCCATTTTGAGTACACGGCTGAAAAGCGCCGCGTTCCCAGCAAGTGGTACGTGCATGTAATCACGGCGATCGTTATTATCGGCATCGCATTTGTAATGCCATATTTCTCTATCGCGTTTGCCATCGCTTACGTCGTGCTGACATTCATGCCCCGCAAGGTTCTGGTGGGCACATGCAAAGATTGTGGTGAAGAAACGCTGTTCAATCGTCCGGAGGATGGCAGCATGAAGCCGAGCTTCGATCAGCCTCACCTGTAAAAGGCTCTGCAGTCTGAGCCCGGTCTTATTAGCGGGGGGTCTTTTCGGTCAGAACCAGCTTCATCTGTGGACATTTTGGTCTGGTCCGGCATCGTCTTTTAAGGTTTCGACCCGATCGTCTCTATTCGCAAGGGCATTTTCGGTCCGAATCGGCCTCGTCCATAAGATCGCTTTGTTTTGGATTGGCTGCAGCAGCAAAAAGATGCTTGTGACCTGAGAGGCCTTCGTTTTCGAAGGGGACGATTCGGAAACGACCCAACATGGCAACAAGACCGTTGCACAACGGAAATACTTCGCAGTTACGATGAATGCGAAAACAAACGAGGGTGCTCCATTCTATTAGCGAATGGGGCACCCTCTATAATTCATCGGAGGTGCGGTTATGGCTAAAAACGCGAAGAATGCAAGCAAGGCACAGGCCGAAGGCCTGAAGTATGTTCCCATGCGTAAAGCCGCTCGGGCTATGACGTTTGTTGCGGGCGCTTTATCCTCAGGCATCGTAGTGTTTTCCGTTGCTGAAACGGCGTGGGCGTGGGCAGCGGTCTTTGCGGCGATGGCAGCTGTGGCGTTCTATCTTGCGTACGCTATGACTATTGATCTACACGAAGCGCACTAAATTAGCAAGACGCCGCGCTAGTTATTGGTGGGGTCAAATCCCCACATACGCACTTCGGTTTCAAGCGTAACGCCGAACTGGTCTGCTACTGCCGCTTGCACGTCGCGGATAACCTGCAAGACATCGGCTGCACTTGCGTTGCCGGTATTCACCACGAAACCAGCATGCTTGGTGGAAACCTGGGCATCCCCAACTGAATGGCCTTGCATGCCCGAATCCTGAATGAGCTTGCCTGCAAAATAGCCTTCTGGGCGCTTGAACGTGCTGCCTGCGCTTGCCATTTCGAGAGGCTGCTTGGAAGAGCGGCGTTGGGCTAAGTCGTCCATCTTGGCGCGAATATCATCCTTGTTTCCAGATGCAAGCTGAAGGGTTGCCCCCAACACAACAAGCCCCTTATCGCTCATCATGCTGTGGCGATAACTCCAATCGGCTTCTTCTGCAGGGATTTCGCGAACCGTGCCGTCGGGGAAGAGGCAGGAAACGCTAACCGCAACATCTTTGAACTCGCCATCGTAGGCGCCTGCGTTCATGATTGCCGCTCCACCAACAGAACCTGGGATTCCGCTGGCAAACTCGTAACCTGTAAGCTCCGCTTTGAGTGCCGCTTGCGCAACAGCTTCATTGGTTGCTCCAGCTTGAGCATGAACAATGGATCCGTCGATGGAAATGTGGGCCATGCGCTCGCCGATTTCGATAACCACACCAGGCAAGCCTGCATCGGAAACGAGCAAATCGCTTCCGCAGCCTACGATCCACCAGGGGGCATCTGCCTTTTCGGCGGCGCTGATTGCCGCGGTAATGTCTGCGGCATTGCTTGCTCGTACGAAGAACTGGGCAGGACCGCCGCAGCGGAACGTGGTGTGTTTGCTCATAGGCTCATTTTTTAGCAGGTCGTCGCTGGCAAAGATTTGAGCAAGAGCGGTATTGAGTTCTTCGATATTCATATATGCCTACTTATCGTGTTTGGTTCCGAGTGTTTTGTTGCGGCTGCGCAAATGTGCCTGCCTATTTGACTGATGGCTTGCGGTAACCGCAAGAAGTAAATTGGTTTTTGATTTGCGTGGTGGTTTTAGCGCACCGTGTAAATCCGTTTAAGTGTAGCGTAATCGGGCGATGCGGTGAAAATGGCGAAAGCAAGTGCTGTGTGCTTGTGGGACGCCGTCAGTTGGCGGGGCCGGCAGTACCTTTAAACGCCAATAAAACCTGCAGGGCGCTTTTCCCTGTCGGTTTTGCACTATTCACTCCACAAGAGTAAAGTGGCTTCCATATTCGCGGATGAAATGCGCCTGGGGGAGGCGCGTTAAAGGGGAAGTTCATGGGAAAATACCTATTCTGGGGCACGTTTTTCTTCGCCTATCTAATTAATGGTATTACCGGCTTCGCGGGCAATATCTTCGCAATGCCAGTGGGCATGGCCACCATTGGCCACGAAGAGTCCATCGTGGTGCTGAACTGTACCGGATTTCTTGCCAGCGTGCTTATTGCTTTCACAGGTATCAAGCATGTGGTGTGGAAAGAACTGGCGAAGATGTGCGTGATCATGGCGATTTTCATGGCCATTGGCGCGTGGATCAACACCATTGCCCCGCTGAGTATCCTTTCTAAGGTATACGGCGTTGCGGTTTTGGTTATTGCTATCCGCGGTTTGTTCTTTAACAAGAAAAATAAGCTTTTACCCGATTGGCTTCTGTACTGCATTCTTGCCATAGCTGGTCTTATTCAGGGCATGTTTGTTTCCGGCGGCTCTTTTCTGGCTATTTACGCTTTGCAGAAGATTCGGGATAAGGAAGCGTTCCGGGCAACCACCACTATGACCTGGGTGTTCCTAAACGGCGCCTATGCTCTTTATGGCATTCAGGGCGGCTCCCTTGGTGGTGATGGCTTGCTTACGTTGGCAGTGTGCATCCCCTTGCTTATTCTTTCCACCTGGTTGGGTGGCCTTATCCAGAAGCGCATCAGCCAAGAGCAGTTCGTGAAGTTCACCTACGTCCTGCTTACCGTAATTGGCTGCGTGCTTTTAATTAAGTAAGGGTTCGGAATGCGCGCCGCATGGCGGTGTCGGGCTGGAGTCTGGAGCGCCTCAAGCCACCCATTCCGCTGTTCAAAAGGAGGCTACGGGCCTCCTTTTTCATGCGCTTCATTGCTTCAAGCTGAATGAAGATGCTCTTTGAGCATCTAACAGGAATGGCGTTCAGAGTGGCTTTCGCGGCTCCAGACCCAGCCCGACACCGCCATGCGGCGCGCATTCCGAACCTAACAAAAAGCAGCTGATTGCAGTGAGTTTTCCGGGCTTCGCGAATTGTTCTTGGCTGATGCGCTTTTGTCGTAATCCCTTGGGCGCAAGGAAAGAAAGAGCCCGCATCTGCGAGCTCTTGATTAGCGGTTTGCTTTTAGGCGTGCGAAAAGGCTGGTGCTGTTTTGGCGCACCCAGCTTATGAATTCGCTTTCCGTCATGGTGAGCGTGATGTTGCCCATACGCAAGGGAGCCAACACCAGGTACATCATCTTGGTGCGGGGTCGCGCCTTCTTCAGCGCTTCGCGTGCGTGAGGAGTGGATATCATCTGCTTGATGGCGGCGCGCTTCTCTTCCTTCGAAAGCGTGCAGTTGCGGTTAGTTACGTTTTCGATGCAGCCAACTAGCCGTTCTGCGTAGCGACGGGCTAAGAACTCCTCGATTTCGGGGGAATCCAAGTTCCAATACGCGTACAGCTCGTTCATCCAGCGATGTTCTTCTTCACGTTTGTCGTACATGTCGGGACGGTACTTGGTGTTTTCGCTTTCGGCGCGAGCGCGCAGGAAGTGGTAGTAGTGACCGTCGATGCACCCCACGCGTTCAACCTCTCGCATGACATCGAGGTTGAATGGCAGGTCGTCCCAGAACGTGCCAGGGAATCGGATGTCCTTTTCCTTGATGTAGCTGCGACGATACAGCTTGTTCCACGGCGCATACAGAAGTTGGGCATCGAAAAGCTGGCAGGCGTTTGCGCGGAATTCTTCTTGCGATTTGAAGATGCGATCGGGTGCATTGCGCAGCTCACGATAGTACTTGCCTTCGTCGTCGTAGTACGTGTCGATGGTAAAACCGGTAATAAGAAGGTCGAGGTTGTGCTCGGAAGCAACGCGGTACATGTCCTTCAGCATGGTGCGATCGCACCAGTCGTCGCCGTCCATGAAGTACAGGTAATCGCCACGAGCGATTTCGATAGCGGCGTTGCGTGCAGCGGCGGCTCCCTGGTTTTCCTGATGGATTACACGGATGCGCACATCGTCATCGGCAAGTTTGTCGCACAGAGCGCCACTGCCATCGGTGCTTCCATCGTCTACCAGCAGAATCTCGTAGCTGGTGCATGTTTGATTCTGCAGCGAGCCAACGGCACGACGCAGCCAAGATTCTACGTTGTAGACAGGAATAATGACGCTTATCGCGGGACTGTGTGACACGAACGCCTTCTCCTGAATCTACGGGTTTCAACTCGCTCATTCTACACAATGCAGCAGTGCTGCATGTGTTGCCTGACGGGGAGTACAAGGTACTTCCACGTTTTGGTGGCTGCTCTCCACAAAGGCTGCAAAAGTAAGCTGTTGGCGGAGGGGAACTGCAAGGTTCTTCGGTATGGGCGCGGGGTGGTCTGTGGGCTTCTTCACGGTTGCGATTCCCGAAGCGGAGGGGCCGTGCTCGCGCAAGTCAGGGCCATGCGAAAAACCGATATAATCCGGCGGTTGTTTTTCTGCGCCGATGTAGTTGACGGCCTCCCCCTCTTTGCGCTTGCGATGCCGTTAGTTAGCTGTAGTCGGGAGAAGCGTCTCTTCGGTATATAATCATCATTTGGCGTGAGCGCGTTCTGCCGCGCTATCCAATAAGTTCGAGAAAGAGGGGGGCGCATGGACTGGCTTGAATACGGCGTTCTCTTTGCCGTTGCCGCAGTGGTTACCATTGCCTTGACCCCTCTTGCCCGCAAGCTTGCTATCAAGCTCGATGCCATAGATTACCCCAGTGCTCGTCGTGTAAACATGCTTCCCATTCCGCGTATGGGTGGTGTGGCTATTTTTGGCGGCATTTTGGCGGCGCTTGCCGTTGCTGGTTTTGGTGTCTATGCCTTCGGATGGGTTGACCCATTCATCGATTACAACGGCATTGAGGTCAACTATTGGGGCGTTTTGCTGGGCACGGTTTTGATATTTCTCGTGGGCGCCGTTGACGATGTGGTTGATCTAAACCCCAAAGCAAAGATGCTGGGACAGATAGTTGCTGCTTGTGTGGTTGCCGCTTCTGGCCTGCTATTTTCCAGTATCCATAATCCTTTTGGCGAAGGGTACATTGAATTTGGCTGGGTCGCCTACCCTCTAACGGTGTTTTACCTGGTGGCTTTTGCCAACGTTATCAACTTGATTGACGGCCTCGATGGCTTGGCGGCAGGTATTACGGGTATTTCCGCGATAACCATCTTGCTGTTCGCAGTGCTTACCGGACGTTTCGATGCAGCGCTGTTCAGTGTCATTCTTGTTGGCGTGTGCGCAGGTTTCCTGAAGTCCAATTTCTTCCCCGCATCTATCTTTATGGGTGATTCAGGCGCACTGCTTCTGGGTTTTTCGCTGGGCGTCATTTCCCTGTTTGCTGTAGCGCGGTCGGCCTTGTTCGTTTCGCTGTTGGTGCCTATTCTGGCGGCTGGTGTTCCAATCCTCGATACGTTCTTCGCCATTGTGCGTCGAAAGCGCGAGCATCGTCCTATCGACGAAGCAGACAAGGGGCACATCCACCATCGCCTAATGCGTGCAGGATTTAGTCAACGCGCAACCGTGCTTATCATGTGGGCTTGGACGGCGCTCCTTGCTGCCTGTGGCGTAATCATTACCTGGGCTGACAATCTGGTGCGCATCCCCATTTTCCTTATTGCCTGCGCGGTTACGGCGTATGCCATCGTTAAGCTCCGTCTGTTGGGCGATGCCCTGAGCCATCATTTCAACCCTCGTCGCAAGCCCGAGCTCAGGGAGCCTCAAGAACCCAAACAGGACCGGTAAATCTCGAACAGGATAGGCTCTGGCGCGAATTGGGCCAATGGCGGCCTAAGAAAGCAGCTTTGACAGCTTTCGGGGGGGGTAGGCCTTTGATGAAAACCTGGTCAATGACGCTTCGGCAAAGCAGACGCGCAACCCTCGGGAAATCAAGGCCCTGGCGTAAATCGAGCCGATGGGCCATGAGGAGAACTGACACCTCGCAAACATGGGTGCCTATTCGATGCTTTTCAATGCTTCGATCATGTTGATCTTTGCCAGGGTGCGGTTGGAGAGCTGCGCCACGATGAAGGCGAACAGCAGTGTGAGGCCGCATGCGTAGGCGTAGCTGATTGGATCGATGGTCACTGCAAAGTAAATGGAAGGCATTTTCAGCACATAGGTGAGCATGTGACTGAATGCGTATCCTGCGGGGATGCCTAAAACTACGCCGATAATGGTTAGCAGCACCGTTTCCTTATTCACGTAGTGGTTAACTTCGCGTTTGCGGAAGCCCAGCACCTTGATGGTTGCCAGTTCGCGCGTGCGTTCGGATATGTTGGTTGTGGAAAGCGTGAACAGCACCACGAATGCCAACGCCGCTGCCAAGAAGACGATAACGTACACAATGGTGTTGATCAGGTCGAACGACTTAGAGAATTCCTCGTTCATTTGCTGAGTACTGGAAACGGAAAGGAATTCGTTGCGTTCAGCCAAGCTGTCGGCGAATGCCTCTTTTTCGGTGTCGCTGCCTGAAAGTGCAAGGTAGAAGCCGTTGGGCTGAACCTCTTCATCGAACAGCTGCTCATAGGCGCTTTGCGTAAGATAGGCGGCATTGCCCAAGTAGTTGTCTGCAATGTGGGCAATGGGCACGGTCGCTTCGTCGAGTGCGCTCGTTTTTACGGTAATTTCGTCGTTTGCGCCTACTCCTAAAAGGTCGGCAGCGTTTCGCGTGAGAATCATGCCGTTTTCGGAAAGAGGCAATGCCTCTTCATCGCTTTTAAGCGAAACATAGGGAGAAAGATCGGCACCATCGGGCAGCACGAACAGTTGCAGCGATTCGTCGTCGCCGTTGGAGGTGAGGGTTATCGAATCGACGGCAACTTCCTGGATAGAGGAAACTTCCTCGCTTCCCTCAAGCAGTGTTTCGCATTCTTTGAAGCTGTTGGGGCCGGTGATGGCCAAGGCGTCATAGCGATAAATGTCGCCATATTGCATAGGGGAAAGGGCATGCACGGAGTCTTTGATGGCAAATCCGCAGATAAGCAAAGCCATGCACCCCATGATTCCGAATACCGTCATGAAGAAGCGCTTCTTGTAGCGAAGCAAGTTGCGTGCCGTTACCTTATCTAGGAATGCCAAACGCTTCCAGATGAAGGGGATTCGCTCAAGTAAGATGCGTGAGCCGGAACGGGGCGCTTTTGGACGCATGAGCGTGGCAGGCGTTTGTGCAAGCTCGGCGCGGCAGGCGAACACTGCAGCCCCAACAATTCCCGCAATGAAGAACAGCATACTGCCCACGCCATAGAGCGTGTCGAATGAAAGCAGGTACGTGGGCAGGAGGTACATGATTTGGAACACGGAGAACAGGAATGCAGGGAAAAGCACGAATCCGCAGAACTCGCCCACGGCGCTACCCAGGAGGCACGCCAAAAGCGCGTACGTTAGGTACTTGCCCAAGATGGCGCGGTTGCGGTACCCCAGTGATTTGTAGGTGCCGATAAGCCCTCGTTCTTCTTCAACCAAACGGGTGATGGTGGTAAGCGCGATGAGCACGGCAACTACGATGAACACTACGGGGAACACGAACCCGATGGCCTCAATGGAAGAAGCATCCGACTCGACGCTGGCATAGCCTGCGTTTGATTCGCGTGTTTGCACGTACCAGCGCCCTTGCTCGATGTTATCCACTTCAGCCCGGGCGTCTTCGAATTTTGCGCGGGCCTCAGCTTTGCTGCTTTCGAATTGCGCGCGCTGTTCGTCGAGCTCGGCCTGGCCTTCTGTGAGCTCTGTCTCGGCGGCGGAAAGCTGCTGTTTGCCCGATTTCAGCTGCTGTTTGCCTGCGGAAAGTTGTTCCCGGCCCTGCGAGATTGCCTTCATTCCCGCTGAAACCTGCGCTGCCTGGGCGTCGAGCTCCTGCTTAGCGGCGGAAAGCTGTTTTTCCTGGGCATCGAGCTGGGCAAGCGTTTGAGCGCGCTGCGCTTCGATGCCCGCAAGCTGTGCCGAGGCTTCCTCTTGGCTTATCATGCCAGCAGCCAAAGCGGCTTTAACTTGCGCCGCTGCATCATCGCAAGCGGCATTTGCCTGGGCTCGGCCTTCGTCGATCTGGGCTTGCCCATTTGAGATTGCAGCATAGCCATCCTCAATTTTCTTTGAGGCGCTTGCCAGCTGGCTCTCCTGTCGTCGAAGTTCGGCTTCTGATTGAGCTAGGGTGCTTTCACTGTTGCGCAAAGTGCGCTTGTTTGCGGCAATTCCCCGTTTGCCTGAATCAAGCGTGCTTTGCGCGTCGTCGATTTTTCGCTGTGCATCGGAAAGTTCTTCATTTACCTCGGCTTCTGCTTCGGCGATTTCGTCGAGCGCGTCCTGACGAATCTGCTCTGTTCGCGCCTCCTCGCGCTGTTTTTTGATTCCTTCAATTTGGGTGGTGAGGTTGTCGAGAAGCGAGGGATATTCTGGAGAAAAGCTTTTCGCGCCTGTGCTGTTCTTGGCTTTCACGTATATGGCGGTGAACACATCGGCGGTTACGGCATCGGGTGTTACGAAGAACGAGTAGTCGGGAGATGCGCTGGCTCGTATGGCGATGGATCCATTGGGGTTGGTGAGCTCGGTTGGGTCGATCACGCTAGCGGTGATGGTGTATTGGGTTCGCTCGAATACCTCGTTGTCGTTTTCTTCAAGCGTTACGGTATCGCCGAGCGAAAGACCCGAGTCGGTTAGGTAGTTTTCAGTCACGGCAACTTCGTGCTCATTTGCGGGTAGGGAGCCGTCAAGAACCCTGGGCGTGTTGAACCCCTCGCTTGAAAGAGCCTTTACCCCTACGCTTGCGCGTTTTTGGCCGAGCGGCGTATAGGTCTCTTCTTCCCAAGCTCCTTCTGCAACGGCAACTCCTTCTAGCGAAGAAACGGCTGCAACATCGTCTGTGGTCAGCCCTAAGGTTGACTGCACGCATACGTCGTAGAGGCCTTGCTCACTGAAGAAAGCATCGGCGGAATTGCGCAGGTCAACGCAGGATGCGCGCAGGCCGCATACCATGGTTACGCCCAATGCGCAAATGACCAGGATGGAAATAAAGCGCTTCTTGCTGTTGGCGATAGTGCGAAAAGTGTCTTTAGAAAATGCTCGTGCCATGATTGGCTACCATTCAATTTCAGCAATTGGCGTGGGGTGTGCGTTTGTTTCGATGTTGGTTACCCGTCCGCTGTTCATGCGGATAACGCGGTCGGCCATAGGGGCCAGGGCAGCGTTATGGGTGATAACCAGCGCAGTAATGTGCGAAGAGCGGCAGGTGTCTTGCAGCAGCTGAAGAATCTGTTTGCCGGTACGGTAATCGAGAGCTCCTGTGGGCTCGTCGCACAAGAGGAGCTTGGGGTTTTTCGCGAGTGCTCGGGCGATGGCAACGCGCTGTTGTTCGCCGCCAGAGAGTTGGGCGGGGAAGTTGTTGAGGCGCTTTTCCAGCCCAACGCGGCAGAGCGTTTCGGCGGCATTGAGGGAATCGGGGCAGATCTGTGAAGCAAGCTCAACATTTTCAAGCGCCGTAAGGTTGGGAACTAGGTTGTAGAACTGGAACACGAACCCTACGGCGGCGCGGCGGTATTCCACCAGTTGCGATTCGCTGCTGCGAGCGATATCCTGCCCGTCGATGAGAACGCTGCCATCGGTGGCGCTGTCCATACCACCCAGGATGTTCAGGGCGGTGGTTTTACCGGCGCCTGACGCGCCAAGGATTACGGCGAGCTCACCTTTCTCAACGGAAAAAGACGCGCCATCAAGGGCCCTGATTTCTGCTGCGCCCGACCCGTACCGCTTAACAACGTTGTTGAATTCGATGTACGACATGTCGGCCCCTCGCTTTGCTGCGTACGAAACGGTGCTTCGAATGGGTTTCGCGATAGAGACTAGCTTGCGAAGCCATGCGACGCAGAGCACCTTCTACTTTGTTTAGTATACGGGAAATCACCAGGTCTGTGACGCTTCCGATTCCGCCTGAATCGGGTTGCGCTAAAAGAATGCCCCCATTTCTCATGTCCAAGAAATGGGGGCGGTTCAAGTTAGGGAATGGGGGGCAATTAAAAGGTCAGAGCATCATTCTGACTATGTTGGAGCTACCTGGATGGGGATGACAGGCGCTAGGGCTAATCGATGGAAATAAGGCGCTTGCGATCTTCAGGCTTGGGCAGTTCCTTCTTGGGTACATTTATGCTCAAGATGCCGTTTTCGAACTTAGCGGAAATGTCGTCTTCCGAAACATCGTCGCCAACGTAGAAGCTGCGGCGGCATGAACCAACGAAGCGTTCCTTGCGAAGGAAGGTGCCGTTTTCGTCCTTGTCTTCCTTCTCTTCATTGGTAGAAGCGTTGATAGTGAGGTAGCCATCGTTTAGCTCGATTTGAACGTTTTCCTTGTCGAACCCAGGCAAATCGATATCGAGTTCGTAGGCTTTGTCGGTTTCTTTGACATCGGTCTTCATCAGAGATGCGTTTGCCTTAGGCGTTGGTTCGGTTCCGAAGAATCCGAAATCGAAAGGATCGCTCATAAAGTCATTGAAAAAGTTCCTACGTGCCAACATCCTTATCATCTTCTTTCTTTGCCACGCAAGGGGATTGTTGGCTTACCGATTTCCCTTGCGTGGCCGTTGCTTCTTTTGACAACTGCAATACTACGCGGTTCTTAGCACTCGAATGCCGAGAGTGCTAATTAGGTACCATTCTGTAACCTTTTATAAGATTATCTAAGTGCTTTATTGATAGATATTTGATTGCCTAAGGAGTCGTTTATGGAAGTGCGCGCTTGAGAAACTGTGCAAAAGAATCCAATGTGTTTATCGCTCTTGGCTAGGCCGGGGTTGGAGTGTTAATTTTATGCAATTACGGGTCAATAACGCGTGTTCACCTGCTATTATGCGCTCATGAAAAACCGTCAGACATCTTCTTCGCGAAGCGGGAGCCAGTACCGGGAGGAAAAATCTTCCCGATCGGGCAGTCGCACGGATCGCGCCAGAAGCACGCGTTCAGATGAAGCGCGTGCTGGTTCTGAGCGCTCTTCGAACCGTTCTGGCGGGCGAAACGAATCGGCGCGTGGACGCGGCTCGCGCGATCGTGAAGTACGTGACTTCCGCGACAGCGACATGCGCGGTGCTCACTCCGGGCGTCAGATGCACGGCGAAGGACGCGGGCGTGAATACGCCCGTGCAGCGCGCAGCTATTCCGAAGGCGAAAATTGTGCCGATCTCAATTCCGGCGATTCCTCTTCTCGTCGTAGTGACAGAACGCGCGAGCGCGAAGCGCATGTGGGCGCGGGCAATCGTAGCTTCAGCCCTCGCAAAGGTCAGGGCCTTAACTCATCGTGGATGGCTGATCGCGTTGCTTCGTTTCCTTTGCCTCTCGCCACGCTTGCGCCTGTCTTGTGCATAGCCGTTGTGGTGCTGATTGCCATTTTCCTGGTGACCGGCATCGGCTCTTGCGTTTCTTCGGCCGATAATTCCTCGCAGGGCGACGGTGCGCAGGCCGACCAAATGGAAATCAGCTACACTCCCTCCATCCAAGCCATTGATGGCGTGTCGGATCCAGGAACCAACGTCCAGGGCATTTCTCTAGCCGATTCGAATGCGAACTATGTACCGCAATTAAGCGAAGAGGGAGCCACGCAGGTGGGGGACGCTATTTCGGCCATTACGGCGAACAACAAGACTGTTGGTTTTGCGTTTATCGATCTGCAAACCGGCAGCGGATACGTCTACAACCTCGATCAACGCGTATACGGCGCTTCCTCGTTCAAAGGTCCTGTGCTTATCTATGGATGTCAGCAGGCGCTTGAAACGGGAAAAACAAGCATTTCGCGGGTGAACTCAAGCGCGCAAGATGCCATCATCAATTCCGACAATACCTCTTATTACCGCATGCGTAATGCGTTTGAAAGATCGGCCTCCAAATCGCTTTCTGCATGGCTTTCGTCCATGAATATCTCTACTACGCTTGCTAACGACACGTCTTTTCCCCACTACTCGGCTCGTGAATCGCTGAAGTTGTGGATGAACGCTTTCCTTTATTTGAGCTCGCCTGATTCCAATAAGGAAATCACCGAGTGGGCAAAAAAGATGTTCTCCGGCACTGCCGTTTCGATGATTCGCAGCGGCGTGGACCCAACCTCCAACCCAGTAAGCCGTGAAAGGGCGGAAAGCGTTGCCCAGGAGCTCCTTGGCACGTTGTGTACTGGCAAGAAAACGGTAGAGGTTGGCGAAGCTAAGAAGACGAAGACAAGTTCGGCCGACGAATCGGCAACGGTGTATGACAAGGCTGGCTGGATCAATGGGTCGAGCGACGACGCCATATGCGATGCCGGCATCATCGAAGAAGATGGCAAATACTACCTTATTACGATCATGACGAATCTTGCCGACGGTGAAACCAGCCGCGCCGAGGTTAGCGGGCTTGCTGCCGCGTTGTGGGATCAGCGCTCAACGCTTGCCCCCGAGCAAGGATACAAACAGGTTTAAAGCGGAATCGGGCGCAGCTTGCACTTTTGGGTGATTTGTTTGCCCGATAATCCTGCAGAAAACGTGAAGATTTTCGCATAGGCCCAAATCGGTTCGTTGCGATGATTGACGAAGGGCACGAATGCAGTATAAACTGCAAAAGTTCGCTTTCAAAAGCCCCGTACATGCTTGCGATTCGAACTCTTTTCCGCCTGAAAAACGTCCCTGCGCCGGCCAAGCTGGTCCAGAGCTTTTCGGCAGCACCGTTTGCGGGAAGGAAAGAGATGCGGAGTAGGATCCCGCGCCTCGAGTTGGCAGCAACTTTTGAAAAACGACACTTGTTACTTTATTGGAGGAACACTGTGAAGACCTATTACGCAAAGCCCAACGAAGTTGAGCGCGAATGGCTTCTCATCGACGCTGAGGACCAGGTTCTTGGTCGCGTCGCTTCGAAGGCCGCTCATATTCTCAAGGGTAAGCACAAGCCCACCTACACGCCTCACGTTGACACCGGCGACTTCGTCGTAATCATCAACGCTGACAAGATCAAGATCTCTGGCGTTAAGGCTACCAGCAAGGAATACTATCGTCACAGCGGTTATCCCGGCGGCCTGAAGTGCGAAACCTTCCAGGAGGCCATGCAGAAGCATCCCGAGCGCGTTATCGAGCACGCAGTAAAGGGCATGCTCCCCAAGAACACGCTCGGTCGTGCAATGGGCATGAAGCTCAAGGTTTACGCTGGCGCAGAGCATCCGCATGCAGCGCAGCAGCCCCGCGAGATCAAGATGGAGGATAACTAATGGCAGGCGAAGCAATGTATTACGGCACCGGCCGTCGCAAGAACGCTGTTGCTCGCGTTCGCATCGTTCCCGGTACTGGCAAGGTAACCGTTAACGGTCGCGAAGGTGTTGAGTTCTTCGGCCGTCAGGCTCTTCTCGACTACGCAACCACCCCGTTCGTTGTTACCGACACTCAGGGTCACTTCGACGTAATCGCTCGCTGCAATGGCGGCGGCGTTTCCGGCCAGGCTGGCGCTCTGCGCCACGGCATCGCTCGCGCTCTTCTCGAGGCTGGCGACTACCGTGCAGACCTGAAGAAGGCTGGCTACCTCACGCGCGACTCCCGTATGGTCGAGCGCAAGAAGTACGGCCTGAAGAAGGCTCGTAAGCGTCCGCAGTTCTCGAAGCGCTAAGCGTTACATTATCTACGCGATGTATTGGAAGGCTCCCATTTTGGGGGCCTTCTCTTTTTTTGACCTTTGCTCGGTAATCAACTTGCGGAATCGCGTGGCCCCGAATGCCATGAAGCGGTTGTGTTGCTGTTTAATGCCGCTCCGATCAGCTTGCGTTCATTTGCTTCCACGGTTGATGTCGGCTTGGTCCCTGAAGGGGAGCAGAAGGCGAGCGGTCCTTTTGGCGCGCAACCCTTCAGAAGGGTGCCTCGTGGTTGATTTCGGCGATGTTTCCAGGCGCCTGCTTCTTAGCCGCCAGCGCTTATTGATAATGAAGCACGTTCGAAAAGCTTAAACGGCAAATAGCCAGTTAGAAGCGTTGTATTGAAATACGCAATAATACTCAAACGGAAAATCGATATTATAGTGTCTTTTTGTTCGGGAAAATAGCGATTATGAAGAAAATGTGGTGGAAATGGCCATCAATATTAACTAAATGGGTAATTATTTCAAATGAACGCGTTTTGAACGCGATCATAACCCGTTCATGCACCAAAACAAGCAAAAGCCCTGCTTGAAACCTTGCATTCCATTCTGACGGTCGTAATATGAACCCGCAATTTGAGTTCAGCGCAAAGCGGATTTCAGTTGCCAAGCAACGGTTTAAATTTCGGTTTGATAGAAACCGGGTACGTCCAGGAGGATTGATCATCTATGGCATATGTAGTAGCTATTTCCGCGTTCTTTGTTGTTGCGGCATTCGGCATGTTCATTAAGTACGATTGCGGCAACGGCGCTCAGCTCGAGGCTATGGCTTCCGAGGCTCGCGCTCAGAAGCAGGCTCAGTTCGCAGTTGAGTCTCGCAACGTATACCTGCGCCAGTTCGATGAGGCTGCAGCTAGCTTCGCCAAGTAGTCGTTTGACGCTGAACTTCTAATAATCAAGCAAGCTTGGAAAAGGTCCCGTAAGGGACCTTTTCCATTTGTACGTAATGAGCGAATTGCATCGAATTGAAATGCATGATTCGGTTCGGTAGGACTTTGGCGGCGAGTGGTTCAGAGTTGGTAAAGGCCAAAAGTATGTATGGCATGCGCAGAAGAAGGGTGCTACTCTTATGCGCCATGACTATTTCAAAGAACATACGAGGTTTCTGCTTTGCATTGCTCGGAGGCATCAGTTGGGGCTTCTCTGGCGCCTGTGCGCAATACCTCTTTCATCATTACAATGTTGATCCGCTCTGGGTGTCTTCGGTTCGAATGCTGTGCGCTGGTATCGTACTGTGCACATTTGCCCTTGCAATAGCGCGTGGTCCGTTTCTTGCGATGTGGCGAAATCGAAATACCGTGGGCTCGCTTGTTGTTTTTTCGGTTTTTGGCCTGGCGTCGTGCCAAATTACCTACCTGCTCGCAATTCAGCACTCGAACGCGGGTACGGCAACGGTAATCCAATACATTGCCCCCGTCCTTGTCGTGCTGTATCTGTGCATAAGGAGCCATCGCCGTCCTCTTAAACGCGAGGTTTTGGCAATCGCGCTTGTGATGATGGGTACGTTCCTTGTTGCCACGCACGGAAACCCTAACTCTCTGGCGCTAACCCCTGCAGGTTTGTTCTGGTCGTTGGTTTCGGCCGTCACGTATGCCATGTACACCCTTATCCCTCGTAGACTGATGCTCCACTACGGAAGCGTTCCTGTTGTTGCTGGTGCACTTCTCATTGGCGGAATTATGCTTTCCCTCGTTCTTCAGTCATGGACGGTAAACCCTGGGTTTGACTTCTCGGGCTGGTTGCTCTTGTTCTTTGGTTTGGTGTTGTTTGGCACCATCATTGGCTTTACGTTGTATTTCCAGGCGGTCAAAGATATTGGCGCAACGAAAACGGGCATTGTCGCCAGTATCGAAACGGTTTCGGCTACTTTGTTCGCGGTGCTGTGGCTGGGAACTTCGTTTAGCTGGATAGACATTGTTGGTTTTGTATTCATCATGGCCACGGTATTCGTTCTTGCAAAGCACCCTGGTGATGGCGACATCAAATCCGAGGGCTGACCTGCCTGGCCCTTCGTGCATCCGGCGATCCATGCAGGCGATTGGTGTGTTTGATCGCTTCGTATTAGCGCCTGATGGGGGATTGGTTCGGTTGAGGCTTCTTCGAGTGGCCGATTTGCAAGAGTGCTAACTCGGAGTTTTGCCTATGCGGTTGAAGCGTTGCGTCAGCAACGACTGTGACCACCGCCATGCCGAGCTCTATCTATGCTGTCTGGGCAATTGCCTTTTGAAAAGTGTCTGCTGAACCGTTGCTCTCGATAAGACCCAAAAGCTGGTCTATTCCGATTAGTGTTAAAAAGGAGCCCTTGTCGATAATTGCTTATCAGATTTGTAAATATAACATGCTCATTTTTATTATTTCCAATAAGAGAATTGCGCAACAGTGCGCAATAATGAGTTCAGCAAGTTACTGCTCCTGCTTGGGGAAGCAAGAGCGTGGCTCCCGTTCAAACGTGCTGGGGGCACGTAGTAATGGGAAGGTGAACGCCAATGGGGATCGGAGTTCACCAATTGGCAATCTTGCAGGGGAGTGAGGTTGCTCATGTGGAGAGGGCGCTCGTAAGGGCGCCCGCTGCATTTCTAGGATTTAAGGCCCACAAGGAGGGGCATCATTTTCGCTCATGTAAGCCGGGCTTTTGCCCGGCTTTTTGTTTCATGGTTGCGTCCGTGCCATTTCACCCAGTTCACCGCGCCAGACCGGTCTGGATCATCTCGTAGAAACGGACTTGTGTAGCCATAAGGTCATTCCGTGGCGCCTCGGGCAGCCGTCGGATCATCCCGCAGCGCCGAACCTGGGGTTGCGCCCAGGTCATCTCGCAGATTCGAACTTGTATCGCGTCCGGACCATCGTTGGATCACCTCGCGGTACCATGCCCAAACCGTCGTCGATTTATTCCGCAACGCCAAATTTGACCCGCACTCGAACCCTCTTGCGGCGCCTAACTTGGGTTCCCCCGCCCCGACATCGCCCCGAAGCCATTGCGAGGAGACCGAAAACAAAAAATCGGCTCGAATTGCAACTTTTTTGCGATTAGCGATTGTTATGGGCTCCTCCGATCGCGGATCGCGGTGCAAAAGCGCAGGTAATCGGCTGTTCAGCAGCGTATTTCCGCTTTAGGGGGATAGAAAGGAGCCCCTAATCGCAAAAAAGTTGCAAAAATGTTGGAATATTTGTTTTTGTGAGGCGCCGATCGTTGCAACGCGACAGATCCCGCAAAGGGTAAGTCGCCCCAATGGGGGTCATGCGAAAAATGAATTGACGCGCGTCGGCAGCAGCAAGCTGCCCTTTTCGAGCCGTGGCCTATGGTTTTCGGAAAGTTAGTTCCCCAATTACGTTCATTCGGCGAATGGTTAACGTCGAAAACGCGTTCCAAATTGAACGTGTTCGATGCTCTTTACATGGGGCTTTGCTGTTATGATCGTTTTACATGCACGAATGCGCAGCTTGGTTTATGCCAGGCAGCTCGTGTTCTGCAGAGGAGGGGGAAATGAGAGTTGAAGACTTACGCTACTTTGAGCACCTTGCTGAAGTGCTCAACTACACACGCGCATCAAAAGATCTAGAAATTTCACAGCCAACGCTTTCATTGGCAATCAAGCGCCTTGAAGAAGAATGGGGCGTGCAGCTTTTTTCGCGCAATCGTTCCACTGTTGAACTTACCGATATCGGACGGGATATCTCAGACTGCGTTACCGGCGCCCTGCGCAGCCTCGACAGGGCGCGTGTGCTTGCCGAAGAATCTCTTGGCACTGAAAACGCCACGATCAATCTCGGAACTATCTACGCCATGCAGGGCAAGTTCTGGTCACAGGCGTTGTTCGAGTTTCGAGAAAAGAGCCCATTCGATCCGCATATCACGGTTACGCAGGCCTATTCGCGCGAACTGCTTCGCAGATTGCGTACAGGGCAGCTTGACGTTGCTTTTGCCAGCCGCATAGAGGACACACCCGACTTGCGTTACAACCTTTGCTGGTCCCAGCCGTTGGTTTTGGGTGTCAACAAAAAGCATCCATTGGCGAAAAAGAAAGAGGTTTCGTTGGCGGAACTGAAGAGGCAAGAAATTCTTTCCTACGATCCTGCTTCGCCCGTTTACCAGGAAATCGTCGACTTAATTGAGGGCTACGACCTTAACGTGCAGTTCTCTTACGATGACGAGATCACCCTCTCGTCGTTGGTTGCTGGCAACGAATCGAAAACCGCTCTGTTCTGCTACTCGTTGATGATCAACGCGTTCGACGATGTGGTGTGTATTCCTGTGCGTGAGGCGCCGATCGACTTCCACAAAACCTATGTTGTTAGCCGTGATGAAGGTCGCCAGCCGAAAGTCGTGCAAGAATTCATCGATTTCATGAGCGCCCACCGTTTTCCCCGATTATTGAGTTAATATAGAACGCGTTCAGAACGTGTTCTAAAACGTGTTCGTTGTTCAGGAGCAGGAATACCTGAGTCAGCGTCATTGCGTTTTCTGAGCACAGTCGAGGGGATGTGTTCATGATGCAAAAGGGACAGCATGATCAAAGCAAAGTAAACGTAGCGTATTCGTACGCTAGCGAGCAGGGACTGCAGCAGAAGGCAACAGCTCCGAATCCACCTACGGAAACGCAGCTGGCCGATTCTCTTTCCTTTATGGCAAAGGCGCGTTGGTTTGCGCTCGGCTTGCTTGGCGGAATCTTCGCCATGATCGTCAAGCTCGCTCTTCCCACCAAGATGAGCTTTGAGCAGCGCAAGCAGTCAGAATGGGCCGTGTGGGCAGGCTTTGCAGCCAATACCTTCTTGCTGGTTGTGCTCATCAACACTGGCTGCTTGGATATGCTTATCGCTGGCTTGTCGGGCACGGTGGCAGCCCCTGCATATGTTTCCCCTGCATTCGGCTAGGCGAACCAAGTACAACGTACTTTACCGATAGTGAAACGGCTCGAGCGTAGCGCTCGGGCCGTTTTTTTTGTGGTTCCTGTCTGGTTTTCGTTGAGGCGTAAGCTGGCCGGGATGCTCTTTTGAGGTCGTATCGAACCAGCTAGGCGCGATGGTATTAGGCCGCTTACCGCTACCACCTTCCGTTTGCGTGGAAAATAGCGTTAAAACCATGCTCCAATGGGTGAAACAAACCCGTTTCGCGAGCGAAAACTGATCGAAACAAATGCTGATTAGGGTTGAGAGGTACCGAAAAGGCGGCGGTGGTTATGGCAAAATAACCAAAAGCCGTTAAGCAGTCGCATAAGCGTCAATACCTAAAAGGAGAAAAGATGGCCCACGTTTCTGAAATCTACGGATCGATGGTGTTCAACGAGCACGTCATGAAGGAACGCCTTCCCTCCGCAACCTATAAGAGCCTCACCAAAACCATTAAGGAAGGTAAGCCTCTCGATATCGAAGTTGCGAATGTCGTTGCTCACGCCATGAAGGAATGGGCTATCGAGCACGGTGCTACCCATTACACGCACTGGTTTCAGCCTCTTTCGGGCATCACCTCTGAAAAGCATGACAGCTTCCTGAACCCCGTAGGTGACGGCACCGCAATCATGACCTTCAGCGGCAAGGAACTTATCCAGGGTGAGCCCGATGCATCGAGTTTCCCCTCTGGCGGTTTGCGTGCCACGTTCGAGGCTCGCGGCTACACCGCATGGGATCCTACCAGCTTTGCATTCATCAAGGACGAAGTGCTGTGCATCCCTACCGCATTCTGCTCCTACACCGGTGAAGCACTCGACAAGAAAACCCCGCTTCTCCGTTCCATGAGCGCTGTTAACGAACAGGCTCAGCGCGTCTTGAAGTTCTTCGGCGAAGATGGCCATCGCGTGGTTTCCACCGTTGGTGCAGAGCAGGAGTACTTCCTGATTTCCGAGAAGGATTACGTGAAGCGTCAGGACCTTATCATGACGGGCCGCACCCTGTTCGGCGCTGCTCCGCTTAAGGGCCAGGAGCTTGAAGAGCATTACTTCGGCGCCATCCGACCTACCGTCAACGAATTCATGAAGGAAGTCGATGACGACCTGTGGGCGCTGGGCGTTTCTGCAAAAACCAAGCACAATGAGGTTGCTCCTGCACAGCACGAGCTTGCTCCGCTGTTCACCAACTCGAACCGCGCAATCGACGAAAACCTGCTCACGATGGAAAAGATGCGCCTTGATGCATCCCATCATGGCCTGGTTTGCCTGCAGCATGAAAAGCCCTTCGAGGGCATCAACGGTTCCGGCAAGCACAACAACTGGTCGCTTTCCTACGACAAGGTTAACCTGCTTGATCCCGGCGACGACCCGATGGATAATCTGCGCTTCCTGGTATTCCTTGCCTGCGTAATCGAATCGGTTGATGAATATCAGGAATTGCTGCGCATGTCGGTTGCCTCTGCTGGCAACGATCATCGCCTGGGTGCAAACGAGGCACCTCCGGCTATCATCTCCATCTTCTTGGGCAGCGAGCTGGGCGCTATCGTAGATGCCCTTATCTCTGGCGACGAATACCATTCCGCCGATGCTATCGCAATGGACTTGGGCGTTGCCGTTCTTCCGAAGTTTATGAAGGACAACACCGACCGCAACCGCACCAGCCCCTTCGCGTTCACGGGCAACAAGTTCGAATTCCGCATGCCTGGCTCTTCGGTTAACCTTTCCGACTGCAACATGATCCTGAACACCGCAATGGCAAAGAGCTTGAAGGGCTTCGCCGATGCGCTTGAAGGTGCCGAAGGTGCCGACTTCGAAAAGAAGGCCATCGCTTACATCAAGAAGACGCTCACTGACCACCAGCGCATCATCTTCAACGGCAATGGCTATTCCGAGGAATGGGAGAAGGAAGCTGAGAAGCGCGGCCTTGCAAACCATCGCAACACCGCAGAGGCTCTGCCCTGCTTCGTAGACCAGAAGTCGCTCGATCTGTTTAACGAATTCAACGTTCTTACCGAGCCTGAGGCACGTAGCCGTTACGAGGTAAAGCTCGACAAGTACAATAAGCTTCTGAACATCGAGGCACGCACCATGATCCGCATGGTTCGCCGTGCCTACCTGCCCGCCATCACCGACTACATGGCCGATTTGGCAAGCAATATCACTACAGTGAAGGCTGCTATCTCTGGTGCAGATATGACTGAGGCCGAAAGCGTACTTGAGGTCATCATCGCCGGTGCTGATAAGGCCGCAAAGGCAACGCGCGAGCTTATCAAGGTTCACAATGCAGCCGAGGCAATCGAGGCGCCGCAGGAGCAGGCTAACGCTTACGCCAACGAGGTAATTCCTGCTATGGATGCCCTTCGCGCCGAGATCGATGCCCTTGAATGTGTGGTAGAGCGCGATTATTGGCCCGTTCCCACCTATAACGACATCCTTTTCTACGCGTAACGCCAAACCGGGAATATAGGGACAGGTCCTATTTCCCCACTTCGCGAAGAGAGCTCCGCTTGCTAAGTATCATGCAAGCGGAGCTTTTTCTTTGTGCGCTATGCCAAACCGGGAAAGTCCCTATATTCCCAGGGGGGGGTAGAGTGGCTTAGGCTTTTGTGATCTGTCAATTGCGGAGCGTTACCAACCTGCAACGATCTTTCCCAATAATTGACATGTGCGGAGAATCTTTCATGGAGTGCTGTTCGGACTTGCCATGGCTGGCTAAGATGGGAGCGAAAACGGTTTCCGACAACGAAGGGTCTAAAAGCATGGCAAGCGAAAAGGCGCCTGACAAGCAGTTGGCCAAATCAACGGAGCAGTATCAGCTGTTCGAGCAGGCAAGCAGGCCTCTATTCAAGAAATACGAGGCTGCTATTCGCGAAATGCGCACGCGTTTCGAGATTCTTGATGCTGATCTGGAGTATCGCTTAAGTCGCAACCCGATCCATCACATTGAATCGCGTATTAAGGCGCCCAAAAGTGTGTATGACAAGCTGTATCGTTACGGTGTGCCGGTAACGCTGAAATCCATGGAAGAAAACATCCTGGACATTGCGGGCATGCGCGTAATTGTTTCCTATATCGACGATGTGAGCGCCCTACTGAAGGTTCTTTCCCTGCAGGACGATTTGCAGATCGTAAAGGTGAAGGACTATATCACGCACCCCAAGCCAAACGGATACCGTAGCCTTCACATCATTGTGAAGGTGCCCGTCTATTTCCTTGACCGGAAACAATATGTGCCTGTTGAAATCCAGCTGCGCACCATAGCGATGGACTTTTGGGCATCGCTTGAGCATACGTTGAAGTACAAGCAAGATGCCAAGGTTGAAGGCATTGACATGTTCGACGAGCTGAAAGACTGCTCCGATATCATCCAAGACGTCGAGCGTCGTATGCAGATCTTGATGCACGCTGTGCAGACGTCTGACGTCGAAGAGGCTGCCAGCAGGCGTCGTGCTCAGATCGAGGAGCAAGAAAAGGTTGTTGCTGGCGTTGCCGATGCGGCGTCGGGAAAGCCCGAGCGCGCTATATCCTCCAGCACCAAAACGGTAACCGAGGCTGCAGTGCAGCGATCGATCTCCGATGCCGCCGCCGTCCGTGAGAAAACCGAGTAGCGCACAGGCTGGAGCGTTGCTTTGCTAATGGCGTGGCGTATATGGCGCTTTTCCCTGCAGGTCGAGGCACTGCCTGCCGGGGTTGGCTGATCCCCGCAGCGCTGTTTCCGCAGGCTGAGATACTATTGTCGATCTACACCGCAGGGGTGGTCGCGCTAGGCTGCCAGGTTGAGTCCCTGCAGATTTGATTGACGTGGGGCTTTGCGAAGGTGACAGCCTCGGGCGGTAGAGCCTTTTCGGGGATGGTCCTACCTTTTACGGAGTAGGAGGCCCCAGTTGCTGCCTTTTTGTGCTGAACTACATCACTCTACTTAGTTGGAGTAGAATAGAAAACCGAAAAAGATCCCAGCGGGGCGTGCTTACGCGTCCTGGGCTTTGGGGGAAGAAGAACCGCGAAAGGAAGAACAATGGCTGACGTGCAACCTGTTAAATACATTTGGAAGAACGGCGAAATGGTGCCGTGGGAGCAGGCAACGACGCACGTTTTGACCCATGCTCTTCATTACGGTTCCGGCGTGTTCGAGGGCATCCGTTGCTACCACAACGAAGAAACCGATGAAGCGGTTATCTTCCGCCTTCGCGACCATATGGAACGTCTGCAGCGCAGCTCCAAGATTGCCATGATGGATCTTCCCTACAGCGTAGACGAGCTGTGCGAAGCAACCGTTGAGCTTATCAAGAAGAACGAATTGAAGTCTTGCTACATTCGTCCTCTTGCCTACTATGGCTATGGCCAGATGGGCGTAGACCCGACGGGTGCTCCTGTAGACGTTATCATCGCAGTATGGCCTTGGGGCGCTTACATGGGCGAAGATGCCCTTAAGAACGGCATCCCTGTGGGTGTTTCTTCCTGGCGTCAGCGTTCCTTCAACGCAATTCCTCCTGCCGTTAAGTCCTCCGCTTCCTACATGAACTCTATCCTGGCAAAGCTCGAGGCAAAGAACCACGGCTATGCCGAGGCCGTTATGCTCAACGAGCAGGGTTATGTTTGCGAAGGCACGGGCGAAAACCTCTTCACCGTTCGCAACGGCATCCTCTCTACGCCTCCGCTGTCCGATGGCCTGCTTGAGGGCATCACTCGTGACACCATCCTGCATATCGCTTCCGACATGGACCTTCTCGTTATCGAGGAATCCCTTACGCGCTCTGATCTGTACATCGCCGACGAGATGTTCATGTGCGGTTCCGCCGCTGAACTCACGCCTGTTCGCAGTGTAGACGACCGCGAAATCGGTCCTATGGGCCCCATTACGAAGAAGCTGCAGGAGCGCTATTTCGAGGTTGCCTACGGTAAGGCACCGGAATACGAAGAGTGGATCACTCGCTTCTAGTCGGATTGCGCTATCAGTGCGCTTTCTTCAAGCCGCATCCCCCTTTGCCGCAAGGCGCAGGGGTGCGGCTTGTTTTTTCAGGGGACAACATGTGCGCTGTCCGTAAGGGCAATGCATCAGGGGAATCATCAACGGTGAAAGGGGTATGGGATATGCCGGAGCTTAGAACGAGAGAAGTGGAAGATCTGCTTGAGGTCTTTGCGGGCTTAACCCGTCCTGATGATGTATTTGCCCTGCTGGAAGATTTGTTCACCGTTCGCGAGATCAAGGATACCTCGCAGCGTTTGGATGTTGCGCGTATGCTGCGAAAGGGCAGCTCATACGCTGTTATCGAAAAGGCAACCGGCGCCTCTGCGACAACCATCGCCCGCGTATCGAAGGCGTTGAACTACGGTGCAGGCGGATATGGTTTGGCATTTGAGGTGCTTGATGCCAAAGAGGCCGAAGACGGGAAAGCCGCTGAATCGGAAAACCCCGCAACCGAAGGCGAAAACTAAAAGGAGGGCAACGCCCATGTTGCCTCGTGAAGCCGCCAAAGCGCGGCTTCTTTATTGAAAGGAACAAAGAGTCAATGAGCTCGTTCGCAGCATTCTGCAAACGCAAGGATATCGAGATTTCCGTTCAACGTTATCTAATTGACGCTTTGGGCGCCATGGCGCAAGGCCTGTTTGCCTCGCTGCTCATGGGTACCATTCTTTCGACCATCGGCCAGCAGGCTGGAATCGACGTATTGGTGCAGGTGGGTGATTTCGCTAAAAGCGCCGCTGGTCCCGCCATGGCTGTATCCATCGGGTTTGCGCTGAAGGCGCCATCGCTGGTGCTGTTTTCCCTGGTTGCAGTTGGTTATGCAGCGAACAGCTTGGGCGGTGCGGGTGGCCCATTGGCGGTACTCGTGGTTGCCATCGTGGCTTCTGAATGCGGCAAGTTGGTCGCCAATGAAACGAAGATCGACATCCTGGTCACTCCTTCGGTCACCATCCTGGTGGGGTGTTTGCTCTCCATGGCGTGCGCACCTTCCATCGGTGCGGGTGCTACTGCGGTAGGTTCGCTTATTATGTGGGCTACGGAGCTTCAGCCGTTCTTCATGGGCATTTTGGTATCGGCTTTGGTGGGCATTGCCCTTACGCTGCCAATCTCCTCGGCGGCTATCTGCGCAGCATTGAGCCTTACTGGTTTGGCGGGAGGCGCTGCTGTTGCCGGCTGCTGCGCTCAGATGGTCGGTTTCGCGGTAATGAGTTTCAAAGAAAACCGCTGGGGCGGATTGATCTCGCAAGGTTTGGGAACGTCGATGTTGCAAATGGGCAATATCGTGCGTAACCCACGCATCTGGATTCCTCCTACGTTGGCTTCCGCGATCACTGGCCCCATCGCCACCTGCATTTTCCAGCTCAAGATGAACGGTCCCGCCATTTCGTCGGGCATGGGCACCTGTGGTCTGGTTGGTCCTATTGGTGTGTACACAGGCTGGGTTGCCGATATGGCATCGGGTGCAATGACAGCCATCACTGCTATGGATTGGGCCGGTCTGGTGCTTATCTGTTTCGTGCTTCCTGCGGTATTAACCTACGCGTTCGGTCTTGTTTTGCGTAAGATTGGCTGGATCAAAGAAGGCGACCTTACGCTTGAATCTGCCGACGACATGGTGAAAGCCGAATAAGGCAGCAGGTTTTCTTGGTTGTTTTTCGCTGAAGGGAGGGAAGGATATGGCGAAACGGTTTGTGGCGGTTCTGGTAACGCTTTGTGCGGCACTGGCTGCGTTGTGCCTTTCAGGTTGTGCGGAAGAAGGCGGCAAACCCAGCTACCAGTTGGTAAGCGAGGGTAAACTTACTGTTGCTATGGCGCCTAATTTTCCTCCGTTTGACTCCCTAGACGGTGAGACCCCTACGGGTTTCGATGTGAGTGTTGCCCGTGAGGTGGCGAATCGTTTGGGGCTTCAGCTTGAGATCAAGGCAGTTCCGTTCGATGAACTGGTGCAGGGCGTGCACGACGGTACCTACGATGTTGCCATTTCGGCGCTCTCCATCAACCCCAGCCGGTCGGAGTTAGTCGATTTTTCATCTCCGTATTACCTGGTTGATCAAGCGATTGTTTCGAAGAAGGGCGTGTACGAAAAGGTGTCCGAGCTGAAAGGCAAGCAAGTTGCCGCTGAGGCTGAAGCCACGGGTTATGACTATGCCATGGCGAACGTCACGCAAAATGTTGTTACCTACAAGACCGCCGCCGAATGCTTTGCTGCTCTTGAGGCGGGGCAAGTTGCCGCTGTGGTAACCGATGAGCCTGCCGCAGCATATTTCATGAATAGCACCTACTCCAATTGCGTTGCCCTGGAAACTGTGACAACGTGCGAGAAATATGCCGTTGCCGTGAACAAGGACAATCGGGCCTTAACAGATGCCATCAATGACGCCCTCGACCAGATGGACAAAGATGGAACCCTTGCCGAGCTCCAAAAGCAAGTAGGGTAGGGGTTTCGCGCCACTGCGGAGCGCCCTTTTTGGATATGGCTCTTACCCCAGACGGCGAGTGCGCGGTTCGGCGCTGGCGGCAGAGGTCAAGCAGTCGTGGCCCTTGCCTCAGGTGAAAAGCGCATGAGACATATACCTGAATTCGGCAGACCTTAGAAGTTACTTGTGATACGGCTCGTGGCGGATAATTTTGAATGCCCGATAAATCTGTTCAAGCAGAACAACTCGAGCAAGGTTGTGGGGTAGGGTTATGGGCCCAAAGCTGATACGCTCTGTGGCGCGCTGCTTCACTTCTTTTGTTACGCCATCGCTTCCGCCGATGATAAAGGAAATATGCGAATCGCTGTTGAGCGCATAATTGTCAATTTTTTGTGCCAGGCCTTCGCTGGAAGTTTCTTTGCCGCGGATATCCATCAAGATAATGGGCCCGCGTTCTGGCAATGCGGAAAGCAAAGCTGAGGCTTCCTTTTCTGCATTGGAGTCGGGGAGTTCTCGCACTTCGATTTTTGCGTATCCACCAAGGCGTTTCAGGTATTCTGCGACAGCGTCTTTCCAGAACTGTTCTTTGAGCTTACCCACGGCAAATATGGTTATACGAAGCATGGTGGCCTCCTATCGTGCTGGCGTTACCAGCTTGAAAAGAAACATTGGTACAGTAGTTATTCGCACGGTATTATATCGGTCGAACAAGAAGCGCGTATGCGCATACCCACGCAACACCTAAGGAAGCAGGCGTTATGTCACTCCCCGTATCTGACCTGAACAAGAAGGCTGATGGCCTTACCACCATGGAATTGGGCAAGGTTTTGCCCCTTACCGCTGAAGTGAAAGACGATCATCTTTTCATCGGCGGCTGCGATATGGTGGAAATTGCTAAGGAATTCGGCACCGCATTGTACGTGTTTGACCAGGCCGATCTTGAAGCGCGCATGGACGAATACGTGCAGTCTTTCAAGAAGTACTACGGCGATCGTGCCGAAGTTGCCTATGCTTCCAAAGCGTTCCAGAACAAAGCCATCGTGCAGCTTGCCAATGAGCATGGCATGTGCCTGGATGTTTCTGGCGGTGGCGAACTTGCCTGCGCGCTTGCTGCGGGTTTCCCTGCCAAGCGTGTAGTAGTTCATGGCAACAACAAAACCCCTCAAGAACTGCGTGAAGCCATCGAGGCCGGCGTGGGGTGCATTGTTGTCGACTCCCGTATTGAATTGGGCCGCATTTCCGCCATTGCCCAAGAACTGGGCGTTACGCAGGATATTTACATGCGCATTACTCCTGGCGTAGAAGCTGATACGCACGAATTCATCCGCACGGGTTGCGAGGACTCCAAGTTCGGCTTCACCATGCGTGAGGATTTCGCCTTCAATTGTGTGAAGGATGTTTTGGAAACTCCGGGCGTCCGTCTTGCCGGTCTGCATTGCCACATCGGTTCTCAGATTTTTGCCCTGCATTCGTTCCGTGAAGCCATCGATGTCATGATCCAATTCATCAAGCGCATCAACGAAGAATACAACTACGAAATCGAAGGCCTCGATTTGGGCGGTGGCTTGGGTATTGCTTACGTAAAAGAGGAGGAGCCTCCCACAATCGAGTCGTTCGCGAAGCTTACCTGCACCGCAGTGAAAGAGCTATGTGCCCACTATGGCGTGAAGGAGCCTCGCATTGCGGTCGAGCCGGGTCGTTCCATTGCGGCAACGCCGGGCGTGACGCTCTATACCGTGGGCATCCTGAAGACGTTGCCGGGTATTCGCAATATCGTCGCTGTCGACGGCGGCATGTCCGACAACATTCGTACTGCACTTTATGGTGCGGAGTACGAGTCCGTTATCGCTAACAAGGCCAACCAGCCACGTACGAAAGTGGTAACGCTGGTGGGCAAGCACTGCGAATCTGGCGATGCGGTTGCCGCCGACGCTTCGATTCAGAACCCCGATCTGGGCGATATCGTATGCATGTTCGGCACGGGTGCGTACTGCCATTCCATGAGCAGTCGCTATAACGGTCAGCCCAGGCCCGGTATTGTGTTCGTCAAGGATGGCAAGGCTCGCTTGGTAACCCGTCGCGAATCCTACGCCGACCTGATGAGCTGCGATCTGTAAGTTCTTCTTTTGCAGCCGTTTGGTTGGGCTGCGATGATCTTATGCGGGGTTCTGACGGAATGAACCAAGGTTGATTCGACGCAGTAAGCGCGGTCGACTCCTGTTCATACTTGTCAGGGCCCCGTTTCGTTTTTGTACGATAAGGCCGCTTCGCTTATCCATTTAACGGATCGGCGACAAACGGTAATGTCTTTACGTTTACAATAGACGGAATATAACTTCTACGGAAAGGTGCGCTTCATGGCTGTCAAGGTTGGCTTGGTCGGAACGGGCACGGTTGGTGGCGGATGCTTGGACATCCTTCGCAACCACAAGGAAGAATTCAAACGTCATTTTGGCATCGACATTGAGCTGACCCGCGTATGTTCTCGTCAGCCAGAGGTTGCCGAATCATATGGTTTGAGTGACATTTTCACCACCGATTTCCATGAAGTGATTGAAGATCCTGAGGTTGATCTGGTTATCGAACTCATCGGCGGTACTACCTTCGCCAAGGAAGTGGTAATCGGTGCTCTGCAAAACGGCAAGAGCGTGGTTACTGCCAACAAGGCCCTTATGGCTTCTTGTGGCGAAGAGGTTATGAGCTTGGCGGAAGAAAAGGGCGTAGAAATTGCGTTTGAGGCCAGCGTTGGTGGCGCTATTCCCATCATCGTTCCCTTGAAGCACTCCCTTATTGCCAACCGCATCGATTCCATCATGGGTATCGTGAACGGTACCACCAACTACATGCTCACGCGCATGGACGAAGACGGCATGAGCTACGAGGACGCGCTGAAGGAAGCTCAGGAAAGGGGCTTTGCAGAAGCTGATCCCACTGCCGATGTTGACGGCCTTGATGCTGCTGCTAAGATTGCCATCTTGGCTTCCATTGCGTTCAATTCCCGTGTAACCATGAACCAGGTGTTCACCGAGGGTATTCGTCGCATTTCCCCTGTAGATTTGGCGATGGCTCACGAAATGGGCTATGCGGTGAAGCTTCTTGCCCATGCATACCGCTCCGATGGGGGCATTGACGTTCGCGTGCATCCCACGATGATCCCTGAAAGCCATCAGCTTGCTACGGTCAATGGCGTATTCAACGCAATTTATACTGTAGGCGACGCTGCGGGCGAAAACATGTTCTTTGGCGAAGGCGCCGGAGCGGGTCCTGCTGCTAGCGCCGTTATGGGCGATGTGCTTGAGGTTGCTCGCCATTTGCAGATGGGCATCAAGCCAATTGTCGGATGCACGTGCACCGACGAGCTGCCTATCCTTTCCGTTGAAGACCTCCATACGAAGTACTACATCCGTTTTGTGGTTGCCGACCGCAGTGGTGTTTTGGCTTCCGCGGCAGATATTTTTGCTAAGTACGATGTTTCGGTTAAGACGGTTACCCAGCGCGGCAACGCTGCACGCGATGACGTCGATCTGGTGTTTGTTACCCATACGGCTGAAGAGCGCAATGTGCGCAAGGCCATCGATGACATCCTGGCTTTGGAGGGTGTTGTTACGGGCGGATTCCCGTCGGTCATCCGTGTACAGGACTAACAGGCGTTCATGCGGCTGGTTCGGCGATTCGCTTCTCCTGCAATTTGAAAGGGCACGCGCTTTGGCGCGTGCCCTTCTATTTGTGATGCTGCGAATTCCGATTGGATTCGTTGGTTTGTTTCGGTGTGGGTTGCTTTATTCGGGCATGTTTTCCAAGTCATAGGGCGTTGCCTGGTAAACATAATAGTTAAGCCAGTTGGTGTATAGCAGCTGAGCCGTGGCTCGCCAGTTGGAAACAGGCTTCTGCTTTGGGTCGTCGTTGGGGAAGTAGTGCTTTGGCATGTCGGGGTTCAAACCCTTTTCCGTGTCGCGATGGAATTCGCCTGCCAGGGTGTCGGTGTCGTATTCGGGATGGCCGAATACGAAAAAGTGACGGCTATCGGTGCTTTTAGCGATGAATACGCCGGCTTCATCCGATACGGAGATCAGCTCTAGTTCGGGAACCTTCTCGATGTCTTCCGCATGAACCTCGGTCCAGCGAGAATGGGGCGCATGAATGACGGTATCGAAGCCACGGACCAGAGGAGAAGTGGGTTTCAAGATCTTGTGCTCGAAAACCCCCGTCATCTTGTGCTGCCTTAGATACTTTGGAATCCCGAAATGATAGTAGGCACCCGCCTGCGCGCCCCAGCAGAGGTACAAAGTTGAGAATACATTGGTTTTTGCCCATTCGAAGATGTCGCACAATTCAGGCCAGTAGTCCACATCTTCAAAGGGGAGCTTTTCGACTGGTGCTCCGGTGACGATCATGCCGTCATAGCGCTTGTTGCGAATGTCATCCAAATCCACGTAGAACGATTCCATGTGCTTGGGGGGTACGTGCGTTGCCTTATGCGTAACGGTTTGCAGGAGGTCAACCTCAACCTGCAGGGGCGTGTTCGAGAGCTTGCGCAGAATTTGGGTTTCTGTTTCGATTTTCAGGGGCATCAAATTCAAGATGAGCACACGCAGTGGACGAATGTCCTGATGGATGGCGCGGTGCTCGGTCATAACAAAGATGTTCTCGCTTTCCAAGACCTCTGTTGCCGGCAAGGCATCGGGGATGCGAATTGGCATAAGTGCTCCTTTATTGATAACGATACATTCGTGTGTTGATGTAACAGCAACCACGATTGTACGCGCGAGTGCCCGAGCCTTCTACGTCCGTCAGCCAATCTATAGCCAGTTATAGGTAATTGCATTGACCAGGCTTTTTACTTGTTGATCTATTGCACCATCTTTTGGCGACGTACTTTTACAATAGACACTATCGCTTCACGCACCTCTGTTGCGTGGGCGGGCTTTGGGAAGAAAGGAATACGCAATGAGCGAATCATTGGCCACAACCTGTGTGCAGGGCGGCTATCGTCCTGGCGATGCCGAGCCTCGTCAGGTGCCAATTTACCAATCAACTACTTGGAAATACGATACGAGCGAGCATATGGGCCGTTTGTTCGATCTGGAAGAATCTGGATACTTCTATACCCGCCTGCAGAATCCTACAAATGACTTTGTTGCTGCAAAAATCTGCGAGCTGGAGGGTGGCAGCGCTGCAATGCTCACTTCATCGGGGCAGGCGGCAAATTTCTTTGCTGTGTTCAATATCGCCGGGCAGGGCGACCATGTAGTGGCTTCTTCGGCTATCTACGGCGGTACGTACAATTTGCTGCGCCACACCATGGCACGCATGGGTCTGGAGTGCACCTTTGTTTCTCCTGACTGCTCTGATGATGAGCTTGAAGCGGCATTTCGCCCGAACACCAAAGCGGTTTTCGGCGAAACCATTGCAAACCCAGCGCTTAATGTCTTGGATATCGAGCGTTTTGCCAATGCGGCCCATGCGCATGGTGTGCCGCTGATCGTGGACAACACGTTCCCCACACCGGTAAATTGCCGTCCCTTCGAATGGGGCGCCGATATCGTCACCCATTCCACCACGAAATACATGGACGGCCACGGCGCTGGTGTTGGCGGCTGCATTGTTGATTCCGGCAAGTTCGACTGGAACGCTCATGCCGATAAGTTCCCTGGTCTTACTACACCCGACGAAAGCTACCATGGCGTGGTGTATACCGAGCGCTTTGGGCTGGAAGGCGCGTTTATCACCAAGGCTACCTCGCAGCTTATGCGTGATTTTGGCTCTATTCAGTCGCCGCAGAATGCGTTTCTGCTGAACATGGGGCTAGAGAGCCTTCATGTTCGCATGGCGCAGCATTGCAAGAACGGCCAGTCGGTTGCCGAGTTCCTTTCCGACCACCCGAAAGTGGCATGGGTTCGTTACTGTGGCTTGCCCGATGACCCGAATTATGATTTGGCGCAGAAGTACCTGCCCAATGGCTCATGCGGTGTTGTGAGCTTTGGCGTAAAAGGCGGGCGCGAAGCGGCAGAGCGCTTCATGGCTAACTTGAAGTTGGCGCAGATCGCTACCCATGTCGCCGATGCTCGCACCTGTGTTCTTCATCCTGCAAATGCAACTCATCGCCAAATGAATGACGAAGAGCTTGCTGCAGCTGGCATCAGCCCCGATCTTGTGCGTCTTTCGTGCGGTATCGAAGACACCGCCGATCTCATTGCTGATATTGACCAGGCTCTTTCGTTTGCGTAGTCGATGCATCAGTGCAGATGCCACGAAGTGATAGTTCTTCTGTATAAACGTTTGCTGCCGTGTACGCCGCCCCCGACTTGTTCGGGGGGCGGTTTTTTATGGCTTACGTATATAATGGCAGGTGGTTTGGTTCTGCGTGAGTAGACATGTTCACGTAAATGCCCGCCTATCACAATCCATTAAGCTAGAGGGTCCCTTTCGCCATGCGTGACGTACACTGCCATATTCTTCCTGGAGTAGATGATGGTGCTCGCACCATGCAGGAATCGCTGCTAATGCTTTCCGAGGCCATGAGAGCGGGCATCACTTCCATCGTATGCACGCCACGGTGCTGCGACCCCTGGTTCGACTTCTCCCGTATGTGGCAGGCGTATCTTCAGCTAAAGCGCCATGCGTCTGCTATCCCTGGCGCACCTGAGCTTTCTATGGGCTTTGAAGTCGACTATCACAAACTGAAGAAGCTTGGGATGGACGCAGCTGTTCAGCTCGGCAACGATCAGGGGGAATTTCTACTGGAACTTCCCCAGGGCACCTTGCCACTCGATTGGGAATTCATGGTTCACAATCTGCAACGTAAGGGTTTCAAGGTCATAATCGCCAACCCGGAGCGATGCCGTGAAGTCCAGAAGGATATCGATGTTGCGCGCCGTTTCGTTTCGGCTGGCTGTGAATTGCAAATATCTGCGGACTGTATATACGGGGGCTTTCTGGATCCTTCGCGCCGTGCGGCGAAGAAGCTGGTGCAGGCCGGCTTGGTTCGCCATTTGGCCAGTGATGCTCGCCACCCTTCCGACTACGAGTTGTTTACCGAAGCGATGGATTATTTCAGACGCTTTGCCGATTCTGGGGCTATGGAAAACAAGAGCATAGAAGAAGTTGAGCGCGAGTGCGCCGAGGCGGAAGCTCGTGCTGACCAAAAGAGAAAAGGGCATGGATCCGGCTTTGATAGGGGGAAGGCGTCCTCCAGGGTGGATGACTTTGCTCGTCAGGCTGTTGCAGGCGGTAAACGCCCCCTTGATCCTGAGGCAGAGACATATCGTAGCGCCATGGCAGCTACAGAGGGTATCGGTGGAAATGCGGAGGGCGTTGGGTCCCGGGGTGCCATTGCGCCTAGTGTGGTCCGCTCTTCCGGAAGCAGAAGAGCCATATCGGAAAACCCTGTAGCCAACCCAGGGAAGCTGCCCCTTCCGGTTGAAGGTGGTACTGCTCGTGCGTCGTATCTTGAGCCAGCCGAGCGTTCCTCGGATGCGGCTCTCGATGCCATGTTCGACGACATTCCCGTTCGCGGAAAGCATGCGCGAAGGGACTAGGGTTTGCTGGATCTCCGTTCTATTTGGATGGATTAACAACGTTAATAAGTAGCCTCTCACCTCTATATATAGGATTCGCCTATAGATAAATCTCTATTTATAGGTTTCATTCCTGGGGCCTTGGTGCGACAATAAAATTGTTAGCGATACCGAAGCTAGCAGCTTTGTCGCATGCGCCCCACGCGATACCCCTCTCGCGCGCGGGCGCTTTTGTGCGAGGGGAATTCCTCTTCTTGCTTTTGTTCTTATTCAGCCATGCGTGCGCATGTTTTGCTTGCTACTGCGCTGCGCTTAGCAAGCTTCTGTTGTGGCCCCATCCTTTAATATGGCGCTTCCTTGCACGCCGCATGGTTTTCGACATGCGTTGCAATTGTCGCCAGTCTCGTTTTTATTGCCAGTCAGTTTGTTCGGCGATCGTGTTTTTGTGCCTTGCGATTGGTTAGCTCTTCAGGGGCGCCGCATGCACAACCTACGGGAACGTCGGGCGATCCGTCGCCCTCCGAGGGCATGCTTGCTGCGCGGGCGGGCGGTTATTTTTCGACGGCGAACGTTTTTCTATAAAAATGTTATTGACGGCTAACTTTATTCTTGTTAAGTTAATCACGGTTAACTTAGAGGAAGCAAAACTTCCGGTGAAGAACTTCTACACCTCTTCATCGGCAATGTTCTCTTCGGGCTCATATTGGGATGTTGCCACTGCTTTGTCCTTTTATTCGCCGGGAGTTGCGCCGACTCGAAATCTCTTGCTTTTGGACAGGAGTGTGAACGAGAAAGAACCCGCCTTATGGCGGGGTCTTT
>OLPT01000040.1_pt1 | contig 107762 bp, 99 predicted proteins | sample 1673051 | NCBI WGS metagenome assembly OLPT01 (sample SAMEA3136750, study PRJEB25190) | human gut metagenome | biome: human gut; feature: human-associated habitat; material: faeces | place: Austria | collected 2013
AAATTTGTAATTAGGGATTCTCATTTTGACTTGTACTATTTATATTCTAGCACCAGTTTAAAATCAAGGCTTTTGAGGAATGAGAATGGGATTTGTGCCCCCATTGTACCCCTATTTTATTAAAACAGTAGGATTATCAACCGGACTGTCCTCGATAAAAATGAATATGATTTGTGGTGAAAGGAGTTCCTACGGGGGGCTTCTTTTCGTTTGCAAAAAAATGTCGGTTTGAATGTCGGTTAAGTGTCGGTTTGTTTATATGGAACTGTTGCATTTGCAGTCGTGAGATGGAAGTTGATAAGTATGAACATTACGATGCACCGAAATGTTATCAAAATGTTCCGAATTGTTATTAGAATAATTATTAGTTCCGGTATTTGTATCAAAATTGATAAAAATGAAAGAAACAATTTGATGATTGACTGCAATACATACTATGTGGTTGTACTATTAATAATAATCGTATAAACATGCATAAAAACCAAGCTGATCACAATAAAATAACACAAATGATTGAAAAGTAACAAAGAATATGTTATCATGCATAAAAACATGTTATAAGGAGACGTCATATGCAAAAGCAATTAGAGCAGTATTTCGGCGGCAAAGTAAAAATAGCAGAATACAAGAATAAATTACCATTGCCGATTTTTATGACTATGCGTGAGATTACGATGGTTGAAATATATGGTGTTAACTTTGCCATAATAGATGTTATGAAGGAAACGGAGCTAAGTGTTGCTGCAATGAAAAAGCAGAAAGCAAAGTATGAGGAAGCATTGCAGTGCCCGGTAGCATATGAAGTAGCGTTAAACAGCGTATCCATGAGAAATGCTCTGGTAAAAAGCGGAGTTCCGTTTGTGGATCTGCCGGGAAATGTATTTTTACCATTTATGGGAATTATATTGCAGGATGTGTATCGCAAGCAGCTTGTCAAGACAGATAAGATGATGCCTGCAACACAGATGGTGTTCCTTGAATTGTTATATATGGATGATGAGGAATCTGTGTTAAAAAGTGAAGTTGCGAACAAGTTGAATCTTACCAAGACGTCCATTACAAGAGCAACAGCCCAATTAGAGGGAATGGGACTCATCCGCCAGATGAAATCCAGAACAGAGATTGCTATTAAGAGAAATTACTCACGCAAAGAGTATTATGAAAATGCAAAAGCATATTTGATTAATCCGGTCCAGAAAGAGATTACAATTATGAGATGTGAAGCAACCTTTGAATCATTTAGCGCAGGAGAAACCGCTCTTAGTCAGGAGTCAGAATTGAATCCGCCTAGAATTGAGGAACGGGCAATCTATAAGGGCGAGAAAGTTGTTGACCAGTTGGAAATTGTGGATGCCAGATTGGAAGACATGGACGACTGCTTGAAGGTACAATTATGGAAATACAATCCTTCTTATTTTGCAAGAGAAGGATGTGTTGATCCTGTTTCGCTTGCATGTACATTCAAAGGTAACGAAGACGAAAGAATAGAAATGAGTGTTGAGAAACTGTTGGAGGAATTATAAATGGTACCAGGGCTAGACTCTTTTAGAGAAAAATTTAAAAATTATACGGATTATTACACTATTATCGGCGGAACTGCCTGCGATATTCTACTCTCAGAGGCAGACTTGCCGTTTCGAGCGACAAAAGATATTGATATGATCCTGATTATGGAGGACAACTTCCCAGAATTTGCGAGCATATTCTGGGAATACATAAAAGAAGGCGGCTATAAGTGCGGATGGAAGAATGAACAGAATATGCACTTTTACCGCTTCACAGAAGGCAAATTCGGTTATCCTACTATGATTGAGTTGTTTTCAAGAAAGCCGGGATATCTTCTTGAAATTGAAGAGGGAATTATACCGATTCATATTGATGATGATACTTCCAGTTTATCAGCGATTCTTCTGAACGATGACTATTATAAATTTATGATGTCCGGACGTAGAGTGGTTGATGGTATTGGTGTTCTGGGAGCAGAGCATCTGATTCCATTCAAAATGTATGCGTGGATTAATCTTTTAGAACGAAAGAGAGCCGGCGAGCATGTCAATGAAAAGGATTTAAAGAAGCATAAGTACGATGTATTCCGCTTGCTGCAGATTGTCACAGCTGGAACAAAAGTTGAATCAGAAGGGCTGGTGACAGAGAGTATACATAGATATATCGAGGAAATCAGTGTACTAGATGAATTGGAAGTAAGACTTTTGCAGATGGGAATGCCTTTTGATAGAGATAGGGGTGTGGAGTTGCTGAAGGAGATTTATTTGTAAGCAAAACTGTTTTACATTCAACCTGTTCTGCTAATTTTCGGATAAGTGAGAACCTTTTGCATATGGAATAATTATAGTGAAACTAAAAATAAAAACGAAAAATCCGTAGATAAATTCAGAATGTGGTAGTATATCGTGCGAAAAACCAAAATAAAAACGGAAAATCTGTTTATGATTTTGCAGCATGAATGAGACAGGCCCAGGTGAGTTATGCATATTGATCGCTGATGCCGTAAAAAAATACGGAATAAGTTGAAATTTTCTACAGATCTTCTACCGGAACCAGATCATTGGCTTTGTTTTATTATTGGTATATCCGTATGGAGAAAGCATCCTTTGTATTCATAGATGAATTTGATGCATTTTACCATTTTGAATTATCGGAATCGGTGCAGAGGCATCTGAAACAGATATCCGGTGTTCAGATATTTACAACGACTCATAATATAGATTTGATGAGCAATGATCTTCTCAGACCAGACAGCTACTTCTTACTTGAAAATAATAGAATCCAAGATATTTCTGAATTAACAGAGAAGGAACTGCGACAGGCACACAATCTTCAGAAAATGTATAAGGCAGGTGCATTTAATGGCAGATAAAGACTATAAAGTGTTTATAGTCGAAGGAGAGGTCAGAAAATCACAAATCATTGATAATATTTCAAAATGTTCTCTCATGGGTTCACGTTTCTGACCGGAGAATTTGCAAGTTTTATGGAGAATCTTGTAAAATACAAAAATATAGTAGAATTGGGAAAACTAGGAAAAATGAGACATTTTTATTTGTAGCGATTGGCAATAAGGAATATAATTAAAATACATAATCTAAGAAAGGCTAAAAAATGAGCAGTAGTGTAGCAAAGCCAATTATTAAGCAAATTAAAGATAGACAAGATGCATTAGATTTCTTTGAACACGTGTCTTTGCCCAAGGAGGATGAGAAGACGCAGGAAATCATTATGAATTTTCCGACGGTGTATATTCACAATTGGCAGGAATCTGGAGACTTTGAAGTATATGTTGGTGAGTCAAATGACATATTCAAGAGAACACGTCAGCATTATGATGCTGCTTCAGATAATTCAAAATGGCAAAGCAAGTTGCTAGAAAAAGATGCAAGTCTTTTTATTATAGGACATGAGCATTTTAATAAATCTTTGACACTTGATATAGAGAATCGATTAATGCATTACATGATGAGTGTGGATCGTGTGAAACATGTGCATAATCTAAGAGATAATCCTCAGACAAGTTATTATCCAATGGAAGAATTGGATGAAATTTTTAGCAGGATTTGGAGAGGACTTAGAAAAGAAAATAAGGAGTTATTTCCAACCGAAAGTGTAATAAAGGATTCGGCAATATATAAAGCATCGCCACTTCATAAGCTTACTAAAAAGCAGGAAAAAGCAAGAGAATTAATTATCCAAAAGGTTTCGGATGCACTTGAAAATGGGGAGAAAAAGCAACTCATTTTTATAGATGGAGAAGCCGGAACTGGAAAGACTGTTCTAAACAGTAGCACTTTTTATGAATTGTATTGTCAGGCGGAAGAAAATAACAAAGAAATAAAATGTCATTTGCTTGTTAATCACGATGAGCAGATCACTGTATATGAGCAGATAGCAGAGAAGCTTGGATTGACTGAAAAATATGGAAAGGTTGTTAGTAAACCTACGACTTTTATCAATAATCATTCAGAGGGTGATCCTGTTGATGTGGCATTTGTTGATGAAGCGCATTTGCTTCTTACACAAGGAAAACAATCTTATCAAGGTGAGAATCAGCTAAAGGATATCATAGATCGAGCACGAGTGACTGTAGTAATGTTTGATGAGAATCAAATTCTAACCACGGAACAGTTTTGGGAGTCTCAAATTCTTGAGAAGTATAGAAATCAAGCTAAGGCAACGAATAATTATATTGTGTTAGATAAACAACTTCGCATGCAGGCTGATGCGGCAACTATGGATTGGATTGATTCTTTTACAAAAAAAGGTCAATTGAAAAAATTACCTAATACATTTGGGGGATATAGTATCAAGATATTTGACAATCCAGAATTACTTGATATGGAAATTCAAAAAAGAGCAAAAGAGAGTGATTCTGCTTTGTCGAGAGTGATAGCAACCTATGATTGGGAATATAGTTCAACGCGAAAACCCATGGTGCAGGATCATTTAGTGAAGTATTGGGAAGTTCTTATTGGAAAATGGCACAAACCTTGGAATCGAGAGCTTGAGTCCGAACTTACAAGAAAAGAAAAACGAGATATAAAAGGCTTGGCATGGGCAGAGCAACCTAAAACAATTAATGAGGTTGGATCAACATTCACGATTCAGGGATTTGATCTTAATTACGCGGGTGTAATACTCGGTCCATCGGTGAAATATCGTGACGGAAAGATCATATTTGATCCGTCGGCAAGTCATAATGAGAAGGCTGTACGAAACAGAACATTATCAGATGGAACGAAGAAGAAGTTTGGAGAGACATTGATTCAACATGAAGTTAGAGTACTTATGACACGTGGAGTCAATGGAATGTACATATATGCATGTGATCCGGAACTTCGAGCAGCGCTTTTAGCGGCAGCAAAATAAAGGAGCAATTATGAAACAGGAAACGATAGATAGAATCAGAAAGTTTACAGAAGACAGAGATTGGGACCAGTTCCATTCACCGGCAAATCTTGCAAAATCAATTGTGATTGAAGCAGCAGAGCTTTTGGAGTGTTTTCAGTGGAATGATGAAGTGTATGATATACAGCATGTTAAAGAGGAACTAGCTGATGTCATAGTTTATTGCCAAAATCTGATGGATAAATTGGAAATCGATGCAGATGAAATCATCAATATGAAGATGTCGCAGAATGAAGCAAAGTACCCAGTGGAAAAGGCAAAAGGAAGTGCTGCAAAGTACGATCAGCTGTAGAAAAGATATCAATAGAAGGCTGTATTGATTAGTAAAACAAGGAGATTTTTATGATTAAAGATATTTTATTAAAATGTTGTATTGTATGTTATAATACTAGTAAATTCTATTGAAGATTATCATAGGAGGATTGAACTATGTTTTTAAAATATTTACAGATAGTTAATTATAAAAATCTTAGATCTGCACGCTTTTCTTTTGTTGAAGGTGTTAATACAGTTATTGGTGAAAATGATTCGGGAAAATCTAATGCAATGACAGCATTAAGAATTTTATTAGATGATACATATTATTATAATACTAAAAGATTAAAGGAAAATGACTTTTCGGATTCGTTGGGAAATTGGAAAGGACATTGGATTATTCTCTCAGCAGTATTTGGAAAAATTACTTCTGAAGACAAAGAAACAGAGGTTTGTGCTGGAATTGTACCAGAAAATGAGAATGAAGAGTTTTTAAAGTCTTATATAAAGAGTGGGGAAGATGATATTGGTGTTATTTCTCTTTTTATTCGTCCACAAAAGCAGGTGAGAAAGAAATTGAGTGAAATAACAGATATTGCCGAGTTTGAGGAAGAAAGAAAAAAGATAAAAATATCAGATTATGAGTTTTATTATACAAGTAGAGCACAAACTGATTTTACAGACAAAGATATATATACAAAAATTGTTGGGGAATTAGAAAAAGGACAATGTTCAGATCCTGATGAAGATGATGACAGAATTTTAGGATGCAAATTGAACATTGCAGATGTACAAGATCACATTTCGGTTGTATTTATTGACGCATTGCGTGATGCTGCAAGCGAATTAGGTAAGCCCAAAAATCCAATTAGAAGAATTATAGAATCAGTAGAATCGTTAATAAAAGAATCCGAGCTAAATACAATTAAATCTGAAATTGTTCAGTTAAATAAGTCTATTTCAGAAGTGGAACAAGTTGAATTGGTAGGACGAAAAATCAACGAAAAGCTACTTGATATGATAGGGATGGTCTATTCGCCAGAGATAATTTTACAATCTGGATTGAAGGATGATATAAATTCTTTGTCACGATATTTATTTATGAAACCTTCAAAACAGAATGATATCGATTCGTTGGGATTAGGGCATTTAAACATGATTTATATGGCTTTAAAAATTGTGGAATATGAAGTAAATAGAACACGAGAATTGATAAATATCATGATAATTGAAGAGCCAGAGGCTCATATACATACACATATTCAGAGAACGCTATTCGATAAATTAAAAGTAACAAAAGACTATACTCAGATTATAACAACAACACATTCTACTCATTTAGCGGAAGTATCAGAGGTGAAAAATATTAATATCCTGAAGTCAATTGGTAGCAATAGTATTTCAATGCAACCGAATCAGGGACTTGACGAATTTGGAAAAAAGAATTTACAGTTAAAGAATTTGAAATTATCCGACTGTATTGAACGATATTTGGATTCTAAACGGTCAGTTCTACTTTTTTCAAAGGGAGTTGTTTTAGTAGAAGGTGATGGGGAAGAAATATTAATTCCAAATCTTATTAAAAATGCATTAGGAGTATCTTTGGATGAGATGGGGATTGGTTTGGTCAATGTAGGAAGTGTGTCGTTTGAATATATTGCAAGTTTGTTCAGTGAAGAAAGAATTAAGAGAACATGTGCTATTGTTACCGATGAAGATATACAAATTGTAGAAACAGACAGTAAATTATATAAAGCTGAGGCAGAGAAAAGAGGAAAAAGTAGGAAGAAAAAGTTAGCAGATTTATATGGCACGAATCCTTGGGTTGAGTCTTTTTTTGCGCCACATACATTAGAAGTTGATTTTGCATTGGCTGATGCACGGGCGAACAGTGACTATATTAGTGAAGTTGTAGAATTAAATTATGTTGATACTAATACGATTAAGAGACATAAAGAAAATTTAAAACAAGGAACAGATGCGGCATGTGCTAATACAGTTTTAACATTAGCCAGAGATATGGGAAAGGGCTGGTATGCCACCACCCTTTCAAATTACATTGATATAGCAGTTACTGTTCCACAATACATTTTGGGAGCGATTGCATTTGCAAGTAAAGAAGTAATTTCGATAGATATCGTTTTTAAAATGATAGAGTATTCATTAAGTGGATATGATGAAAAAGAAGTATTAGCCTTGAAAAAAGAGAGTGAAAAAGTTAAAACACAGGAGGAAAGAAAGGAGTTTATTAAAAAATTTAGAGAAAGATATAAGGATGATGTTGTTGCAAAATTCTTAGAAGAAGTTGACAAATATTGCAGGGGTTGGTGTGAATAATGGATACCATGACTTTTTTAGATAAATTAAATCCGCAGCAAAGACAAGTTTGTGTTAATGAGGGGAATATATTGCTTAAAGCATGTCCGGGAAGTGGAAAAACAAGAACATTGACTTATAAATTAGCATATTCTGTCCAAAAATATATTACTTCAAAAAAACTTAATATTGCGATAACTTATACCAATAGAGCTGCTGATGAAATTAAGGAAAGACTAGAAAAAATAGATATTCCGGAGGATAAGGTCTGGGTAGGGACTATACATCAATTTTGTCTTGAGTTTATTATCAGACCTTATACAATGTAATCATACTTGGAATATCCCAGTTCTTCATCCAGTTCCTGATCAAGGGCACCTTCCAAAATGATAGACATCATATCCCGCATAATGGAATTAACATCTGTTCCATGAGATTTATATTGGAACCAGAATCTGGGGCAAAACACGTTGCAGTATGCATACGGGCCATAAAGCAGTTCTGAATGATGAAACAGAATGGGTTCGCCTGGAAAATCATCATACGGCAATTATAGACAGGGCATTGTTTGAAAAAGCAAATGAAATGCATCCGAAAAAACGGAGAATTGTTGCAGAATCACGCACCAATTTTACTCTGGAAAGACGTAAAAAACAGCCGGCATTGCTGATATGTGCCAACTGTGGGAATTCTCTGTTAAAAGAAACAGAGCATCTGCTGAAATGCTCTGATGCCAGAACCAATGGAGATCCTGTGTGCCGAAGTCTGGTGATCCGACGGGAACCGCTGGAGGAGAATATCCTTGGACTTGTCCATCAGTATGCAGCGTCATTGTTGGAAAAAGAAAAGAAAGCATCTTCCAAAAGTCAATGCGAATATAAAGAGATCAATACTGCAGAATTGCAAAAACAGAGCCGAAAATTGACTTCAGAAAAGATGAAGCTCTATGATGATTACAAAGATGGTCGTATGGATCGTGATTTGTATAAGTAGAGAGCTGAAAAGATAAGTGGACAGCTGGATGAAATCAAACGAAAAACAGAAGATGCGGAGAATAGCAAAAAGCTTCTTGAACAAAATGAACTTTCTGATAAAATAAAACTAAAAGATTTCTTGGGAATTCAGAAGTTCGATACAGAGAAGCTGCGTGAGATTATCAAGGTGATCCGTGTTCATAGTCAGGATGAAATTGAAATCGAATGGAATTTTGACGATATTTTTTCAGAACAGAGATAACTTGAGCAGGACAAGAATGACTTATCAGAAGATAATAAAGGTGCTAGAGCGTGTCTGAAAAAGGCTTTTCGTGAGCTGCGAGTCTCAGTTTGTGGGAGATTTTATCCGAATGAGGGCGGCGTAGCGGGCTACGGCAACCGAATGAGGGTAAAATCTCCCGCAAAGTGGGGCTTGCAGATTGCGGAAATGATTTTCAGACACGCTCTAGGACTACCTGATGGGAGCGTCAGATAGTCTTCGGCAGAAAAAAATAAATTTTTTTGTCCTATACTTGACACATCCACATGTATGCCGACATACCTATTGCTCCAATATGGCAAAATCGGGAATGAATCCTAAGACGTTACAGTACCTCATGGGGCATTCGGATATATCGGTCACAATGAATGTGTACACACATATCGGATGCGATGATGCCGAGGAAGAATTAAAGCGGATGGAAGAATTTAGGAAAGCGCAGGCGGAGGTTGAACAGAAGAAAGAGAAATCAATGTCGCAGAAAATGTTCAAAGTAGTTTAATATGGAAAAGGGATGACGCTCTGGTTTAGGCTAGGGCGTTATTTTTGTGGAAAAAACGATTATATAAGATTATAATATAATTAGGGTTTGCTCGGTTATATAATTAAGGAGGGATTCAAGTGTTTTTTTCAGAATATTATGGAATTGATTCTTCTGTAGTGGAGCATTATGGTGCTGTTGATATATCTTTTGTTTGTGACATTCCATTGTTCATTGATCCAATGTTGATATTCAATAGCGAAAAAGAGGAATATAAAAAGCTACATGAAGAAATAATAAAGTATTTTCATTTCTTATATCAAAAAGCATGTGACGGCTTATCAAATAAAGAGTTGAAAGCGTGGTTTGAATTCAATGAGGTTCCTAATAATTGGTTAGGGTATTCTATGTCAGGAAATAAGGGAGCTGCATTGGGAAAACAATATGCAAGATTTTTGTATAAAAACATAAGGTTTGCAACAAATACAAATAATATTACTAAATCGAATCATATTGAAAAGATTATGCTCTTGTATGAAGGAAGTGGTAAGGATAAAATTAGTGATTTGACAGTAAACTTAATAAAGGGCTTTTTATGCAGTTACACAGAAGAATTTGCAAGAAAATATCTTGATAAAAAGTACATAAAAAAGTTTCATGTTGAAAAAGCATACTTTAATTATGAAACAGAAAGCTTTGTGAGTAAAGAGTACGAACTACCATATATAACTAGTGAAAAAGGTAAGAAGGAATATGTATTATTAACTCCTAAAGATATCTTGAGAGAGGATGAACCAGCGATTAATCGAAAAGATTTTCTTGACAGTTATGATGATGTAAGAAGCATGATAGATAATGATTCATTAAGAGCATACGTTAATAATTATATTGCCAAAGCAATTCTTGAATATGAAGATAATCAAAAAAGAAATAAGAGAAATGTCAACGAGCGTAGTGTTAAAAAAATAGAGAAAGATGCATTTAAGGAATTAGCAAAAGAATATCCTGAATTATATGATTATTATATAAAGTATGTAGAGAATAATCCAGAACAAGTAAGCAAACTTGCACATGAGGAATGTACAGAAGAATTGGAAAAATTCTACAGTAACTCAAAGATACTTATAGCAAAAGTAATTGATGAAGGTTATGTTATTCAAGAAGATATCGAAGCAAGAGAAGAAGCAAAAAATAGATTGAAATTTTTTAAGCACATTATAGAAGAATGTGATGGATATTTAGCTTTATATTACAATGGAAAACAGATTGCAAAAGAAAAAGATCTTCAAAGATTATTTAGGTTTGTATGGTATGGAACTTCGTATAAGGTAGATGCAGAACCTAATAATGGAAGAGGGCAGGCTGATTTTATTGTATCAAAGGGAATGAATAATCAAAATATTATTGAGTTTAAATTGGCTAGTAATAGTAGTTTAGGACATGTATTTACGCAAATAAAAATATATGAGGCGGCTAATTGTACGGATGGAAGTTTGGTTGTTATCTTTTATTTTACAGAAGAAGAAAAAAGATTTGCAGAAAAAGTCATTGAAGATTCAGGGTATAAATCGGCTATTGATGAATCGATTTTTTTGATAGATTGTAGAAAAGATAATAAGAAATCTGCGTCAATTGCTTGAAATATTCTATAAGTAAGAAAAATATTTTTACTACTAAGTAATAATAACAACTTGCTAAATCTTGCCTTGAATTGCTAACTTCCCACATTTCAGAGCAAAATCATGATTACTACGAGGTTTCTGAATGCCTTCTAAAGATGAGGCAATCTAGTGCAAAAAGGAGGAACACATAATGACTCAATATAGTGAAAAATCTTATAAAATGGCGTCAGATAATACCAAGTATAATGCTGCCGGAAAAGCAGTAATATTAGAAAATGATGAGTGGCGTGATGAGAAAGAATGGGATGAAGTATTTGGGCTGATGCAGAATGAACAGAAAAACCCTTAGTAGTAAGAAGTTCCCTTTTACGACCAATTTTACTACTAACAGGTAGTAATAACTTGCTCATTCTTGCTCTGATTTGCCACAATCTGTAATTTCAGAGTAAACTACACGAAACCCGGAAACCCTTGCAAAACAGGGCATTCCGGGGCAAAACAAGGAGAAACAAAACAATGATAAAAATACTATTTGTGTGCCACGGCAATATTTGCAGATCAACCCTAAGCGAGAGCGTATTTACCCGCAAAGTAAACACCCTTGGATTGGAAAATATGTTTGTTATAGACAGTGCTGCAACAAGCAGAGAAGAAATCGGTAATCCTCCACACAGAGGTACAGTGAACAAATTGAGAGAACTGGGAATTCCATTGGTGCCTCACAGAGCCAGACAGGTCACTTTAGACGACTATGACAAGTTTGATTACATCATAGGTATGGATACTGCAAATATACGTAACCTGAACCGGATGTTGAAGCATGACCCGGAAGGGAAGGTATATAAATTGTTAAGCTTTGCCGGATCTGGAAGAGATATAGCAGATCCCTGGTATACAGGAGACTTTGATGAAACTTACAGGGATGTGGAAGAAGGATTAGAGGGGTTTCTGAATTGTCTGAGAGAAAAGGGAGAAATATAGGAATCTACAATCTGAAGTACTTTTTAACTTGTTTCTATGTATAAAAATATGGTATAATAATCGGCAGTTTTCGTTAAGTACCCCAGTACCCCATGAAAAACCGCCGATTATTTATGTACGCGAGCAATGAGTCAAAGTCTGTGGCTTGAGCCAAAGGAAAGTACCGGGGAGAGAAAGAATAGATATAATGGAAGAAAAAGGATAGAAAGGAAAGTATTATGGCAAAGAAAGACAGTTATGACGCCAGCAGTATCTCGGTGCTTGAAGGACTCGAAGCGGTCCGGAAACGTCCGGGTATGTATATAGGAAGTGTTTCGAGAAAGGGTCTGAATCATCTGATCTATGAGATCGTGGATAACTCGGTGGACGAGCATCTGGCAGGGTACTGTGACCGGATTCAGGTGATCCTGGAAGCGGACGGTTCCTGTACCGTATCGGATAACGGCCGTGGAATCCCGGTGGGGATGCATGAGAAGGGAATGTCTGCGGAGCGTCTGGTATTTACCACGCTGCATGCGGGCGGAAAATTTGATAACGGCGCTTACAAGACCAGTGGTGGTCTGCATGGAGTAGGTTCCTCGGTGGTAAATGCACTGTCTACCTATCTGGATGTAAAGATCAGCCGGGAGGGATATGTGCACCATGACCGGTACGAGAGAGGAATCCCGGTGATCGAACTGGAGGATGGACTTCTTCCGAAGCTGAACCGGACGAAAGAGACCGGAACCTGTATCAATTTCCTGCCGGACCCGGAGATTTTTGAAAAAACCAGATTTTCAGAGGAGGAAGTAAAAAGCCGTCTTCATGAGACTGCTTATCTGAATCCGAAACTGACCATTCATTTTGAAGACAGACGAAAAGCGGAGCCGGAGAGTATCGATTATCATGAGCCGGAAGGTATTATCGGTTTTGTAAGAGACTTGAATAAGAAAAAAGAAACCCTGCATGACCCGGTGTATTTTTCCGGAGAGAGCGACGGCATTACGGTGGAAGGCGTGTTCCAGTATGTAAATGAGTTCCATGAAAATGTACTGGGATTCTGTAATAACATCTACAATGCCGAGGGGGGAACCCATCTGACCGGATTTAAAACGATGTTTACGACGGTCATGAATAATTACGCCAGAGAACTTGGTATCCTGAAAGACAAGGACAGCAATTTTACCGGTGTGGATATCCGAAACGGTATGACAGCTGTGATCTCGATCAAGCATCCGGCACCGCGTTTTGAGGGACAGACCAAGACGAAGCTGGATAATCAGGATGCCTCTAAGGCAACGGCAAAAGTAACCGGAGATGAGATTGTCCGTTTCTTCGACCGTAATCTTGAGACACTGAAAGCTGTGCTCTCCTGTGCGGAGCGTTCCGCAAAGATCCGGAAAACAGAGGAAAAGGCAAAGACCAACTTGCTGACAAAACAGAAATATTCCTTTGATTCCAACGGCAAACTGGCAAATTGTGTGAAAAAAGATCCGGAAAAATGCGAGATCTTTATCGTTGAGGGAGATTCCGCCGGCGGTTCCGCAAAGTCCGCCAGAGACAGAAATTATCAGGCAATCCTGCCGATCCGTGGTAAGATCCTGAACGTGGAAAAAGCAACGATTGACAAAGTCCTCGCCAATGCGGAGATCAAAACGATGATCAACGCGTTCGGATGCGGATTTTCCGAAGGGTACGGCAACGATTTTGATATTACAAAACTCCGCTATGACAAGATCATCATCATGGCGGATGCCGATGTGGACGGTGCACATATTTCCACACTGTTACTGACCTTATTCTACCGGTTCATGCCGGAACTGATCTATGAAGGACATGTATATATTGCGATGCCGCCATTGTATAAGGTAATTCCGTCCAAAGGGGAAGAAGAATACCTGTATGATGACAAAGCACTGGAAAAATACAGAAAGACCCATACCGGCTCGTTCACTTTGCAGCGATACAAAGGTCTTGGTGAGATGGATGCACAGCAGTTGTGGGAAACCACCCTGGATCCGAAAACCAGAATCTTAAAACGGGTGGAGATTGAAGATGCGCGTATGGCATCAGATGTGACGGAAGTCCTGATGGGAACGGATGTACCGCCACGAAAAGCATTTATCTATCAGCATGCACAGAATGCACAGCTGGATATCTAAGGAGGATACAATGGAAGGACAGATTATCAGAACCGAATATTCGGAAGTGATGCAGAAATCGTATATCGATTATGCGATGAGCGTTATCGTATCGAGAGCACTGCCGGATGTTCGTGACGGACTGAAACCGGTACAGAGAAGAACCCTGTACGATATGTATGAGCTGGGTATTCGTTATGACAGACCTTACCGAAAATGTGCCCGTATTGTCGGAGATACCATGGGTAAATACCACCCGCACGGCGACAGTTCCATCTATGATGCGCTGGTTGTGATGGCGCAGGATTTTAAAAAGGGACAGGCACTGGTGGACGGTCACGGAAACTTCGGTTCCATCGAGGGAGACGGAGCCGCTGCGATGCGATACACAGAGGCGAGACTGGAAAAGATCACCCAGGAAGTCTATCTGAGTGATATGGATAAAAATGTCGTGGACTTTATGCCGAACTTTGATGAGACGGAAAAAGAGCCGGTGGTACTTCCGGTTCGTGTGCCGAATCTTCTGTTAAATGGGGCGGACGGTATCGCGGTCGGTATGGCGACCAGCATCCCGCCGCATAACCTGGCAGAGATCGTGGACGGTGTAAAAGCCTACATGAAAAATAATGAGATTACCGTGAAAGGTCTGATGAGATACATCAAGGGACCGGATTTTCCGACCGGCGGTATCGTGATCAATAAAGATGAACTTCTGAAGATCTACGAAACCGGAAGCGGAAAGATCAAAGTCCGCGGAAAAGTGGAAGAAGAGAAGTTAAAGGGCGGAAAAGTCAATCTGGTGATCACCGAGATCCCTTATCCGATGGTGGGGGCCAATATCGGAAAATTCTTAAACGATGTGGCAGGTCTGGTAGAATCCAAGAAAGCCACAGACATCGTGGATATTTCCAACCAGTCTTCCAAAGAAGGTATCCGGATCGTTCTGGAGCTGAAAAAAGGCGCAGATGTGGAAAATCTGAAAAATATGCTCTATAAAAAGACCCGTCTGGAAGATACTTTCGGTGTGAATATGCTCGCTGTAGCAGATGGAAGACCGGAAACACTGAGCCTGAAACAGATCATTGAGCATCATGTGGATTTCCAGTTTGAAGTCTGTACGAGAAAGCATCAGACCCTGTTAAATAAAGAACTCGAAAAGAAGGAGATCCAGGAAGGTCTGATCAAAGCCTGTGATGTAATTGACCTGATTATCGAGATCCTGCGGGGTAGCAAAAATCAGAAACAGGTAAAAGAATGTCTGACAAACGGTGTGACCGAGGGCATCCGTTTTAAGACCAAAGCGAGTGAGAAAGCTGCAAAGAAACTCTGCTTTACCCAGAGACAGGCAACCGCGATCCTGGAGATGCGTCTGTACAAGCTGATCGGTCTGGAGATCGAGGCGTTGATGGCAGAACATGAGGAGACGCTGAAAAATATCGCAAGATACGAAGAAATCCTGAATAATTACGATGCGATGGCACAGGTCATCATGGAGGATCTGGATCACATCAAGAAAGCTTACGGAAGAAAACGCCGCACCGTGATCGAAAACAGGGAAGAAGCTGTCTTTGAAGAAAAGAAAGTAGAAGAAGCGGAAGTATGTTTTCTGATGGATCGTTTCGGATATGCCAAGGTGCTGGATAAGAATACCTACGAGAGGAACAAAGAGACGGTTCACGGGGAATATAAGTATGTATTTACCTGTATGAACACCGATAAGATCTGTCTCTTTACGAACAAAGGACAGATGCATACGGTGAAAGTGATGGATCTGCCGCTTACGAGACTGCGGGATAAAGGTGTTCCGGTGGACAACCTGAGTAATTTCTTGAGTGCACAGGAAGAACTGCTCTGTGTCAGCAGTATGGAAGCGGTAAAGAATTCGCATATCATCTTTGTTACGAAATCCGGTATGATCAAACAGGTGCCGGGAACGGAATTTGATGTGATCAAGAGAACGATCGCCTCAACCAAACTGGCAGAGGATGATGAACTGGTGCTGGTGGATCTGTGTGATACGATGGATTATGTGGTGCTGCAAAGCCACGACGGATATTTCCTGCGGTTCTTAAAAGAAGAAGTGCCGGAGAAGAAAAAAGCGGCACTCGGTGTGCGGGCGATTAAGATGAGTGATAAAGATTATCTGGAACACGGTTATCTTCTGGAGAGCCGGATGGAATACCAGATCGAGTACAAAGAAAAACAGATGATCCTCAACAAGATCAAGCTCGGAAAACGCGATACCAAAGGAACGAAAGTGCGGGTATAAAGGAAAAAGCCTGAAAACGCTTGCATTTTAGAATAATAAATGGTATGATAACCATGTTAATAGATGATTACTAGTTATAAGAGTGGGCGATACGTCCACTCTTATTTGTTGCATTGCAGATCAAAATTGATATAACAGATCAGTTTTGACTGCTGTGGACAGCGGCGCTGTCCGTGTAGAAGGTGGTGAAAGCATGAGTGTAAGAGAACAGTATGAACAGAAAGCGGAAGCTATGGCACAGCCGATCATCGATCAGTTCGGTTTTGAACTGGTGGATGTGGAGTATGTAAAAGAGGCAGGAAACTGGTATTTACGTTTCTATATCGATAAGGAAGGCGGAATTACCGTAGATGACTGTGAGGCAGTCAGCAGAATTTTCAGTGATAAACTGGATGAACTGGATTTTATCGAAGATGCTTATATTATGGAAGTAAGTTCCCCGGGTCTTGGCCGTCCTCTGAAAAAGGAAAAAGATTATGCGAGAAGTATGGGAAAAGAGGTAGAGATCCGTACCTACCGTCCGATCAACAAAGAAAAAGAATTCTACGGGATTCTCAGCGCATATGATGAAAGTAGCGTGACGATCACCACAGAGGAGCAGGAAGAACAGACATTTGAAAAAGCAGATATCGCATTGATTCGTCTTGCTTTTGATTTTTAAGGAGGATAAAGAAAAAAATGAATACAGAATTACTCGAAGCGTTAACTATTCTGGAAAAAGAAAAAAATATCAGTAAAGAAGTTCTGATGGATGCCATCGAACAGTCTCTGATCCAGGCCTGTAAAAACCATTTTGGAAAAGCAGATAACGTACATGTAACCATCGACCATGAGACCTGCGAGTTCAGCGTATATGCTGACAAGACCGTAGTGGAAGTGGTAGAAGATCCGGTGATGGAGATTAGTCTTTCCAACGCAAAAATGATGGATTCCAAGTATGAACTGGGCGATATCGTACAGGTTCCGATCCAGTCTAAACAGTTCGGACGTATCGCAACACAGAATGCGAAGAACGTGATCCTGCAGAAGATCCGTGAAGAAGAACGGAAAGTTCTGTATGATGAGTATTTTCAGAAAGAAAAAGATGTGGTTACCGGTGTGGTACAGCGTTACATGGGAAGAAATGTCAGCGTAAACCTGGGTAAGGTAGATGCGATCCTGAGTGAAAATGAACAGGTAAAAGGTGAGGAATACAAACCGACCGAACGTATCAAAGTATATGTACTGGAAGTAAAGGATTCACCGAAGGGACCGAAGATCATGGTTTCCAGAACCCATCCGGAACTGGTAAAACGTCTCTTTGAAGCAGAAGTAACCGAAGTAAAAGACGGTATCGTAGAGATCAAGAGTATCGCGAGAGAAGCAGGTTCCAGAACCAAGATCGCGGTATGGTCCAACGACCCGGATGTTGATGCAGTCGGCGCCTGTGTAGGTATGAACGGTGCCAGAGTCAACACTATCGTGGAAGAACTGCGCGGTGAGAAGATCGATATCATCAGCTGGGATGAGAACCCGGCACTGCTGATTGAAAATGCACTGAGCCCTGCAAAAGTTATCACGGTACTGGCAGATCCGGATGAGAAGACCGCACTGGTTATCGTTCCGGATTATCAGCTGTCTCTGGCAATCGGTAAAGAAGGACAGAACGCCCGTCTGGCAGCCCGTCTGACCGGATTCAAGATCGATATCAAGAGTGAGACACAGGCAAGAGAAGCCGGTGATTTCGAATATTATCAGGAATCTGACGATGAAGAGGGTGAGGATTCCATGGAAGACGCTCTGGCAGGTGTAGAACTGGAAGAAGAACCGGAGACAGAAGAGTAAGACCCGAAAGAAACAGTGAGGCGGATAGCTATGGGAAATATAAAAAAGGTACCGCTGCGGAAATGTATCGGATGTAATGAGATGAAAAACAAGAAAGAAATGATGCGTGTGCTGAAGACACCGGAAGGTGAGATCACACTGGATGTGACCGGGAGAAAGAACGGCCGCGGCGCATATGTTTGTTTTTCGAAGGAATGTCTGCACAAAGCCATCAAGAACAAAGGGCTGGAGCGTTCCCTGAAGATGCAGATTCCTCAGGAGGTCTACGAGAACCTGGAAAGGGAGCTGGATACGATTGAATTGTAATAAAGTACTATCACTGATCGGACTTTCCACCAAGGCAGGTAAGATTGTCAGCGGAGAGTTTTCAACAGAAAAAGCGGTAAAGACAGGAAAAGCCTGGCTGGTCATCGTCTCGGCGGAAGCGTCGGACAATACCAAAAAGAAATTTCATAACATGTGCACCTATTATGAAGTGCCGTGCTATGATTTCGGAGGGAAAGAGGAACTGGGAAGAGCCATGGGAAAAGAATTCCGTGCGTCTCTGGCAGTAACCGATGAAAACCTGGCGGCAGCGATGGAAAAACAGCTGAAATCTGAATAGTTACATTTCTTGGCATGGAACAGAAAGGTTGGTGGTAGAATGCCAAAAACAAGAATCTATGAAATTGCACAGGAATTAAATAAAACGAACAAAGAAGTTATTGAATTTTTAAAGGAGAAAAAGGTAGAAGTTAAGAGTCATATGAGTACATTGGAAGAAAAAGATGAAAAAATGGTCCGGGATGCATTTGCCGGAAAAAAAGAAGGAAAAGAAGAGAAGAAAGAAAATACAGACCGCCCGAAAAAGAAATCCAATCTGATTCAGGTATTCCGTCCGCAGAACGCGCAGACACAGGAAGGCAAGAATTTCAGAAGAAACAAACCGCAGTCTGACAAAAACGGACAGGACAGACCGGCAAGAGGAAACGGCGAAGGAAACCGTGGCGGACAGAACCGTGATGGTCAGAACAGAGACGGTCAGGAGAGAAGATTCAACGGAAGAAGAGACAATCAGAACCGTGACGGACAGAACAGAGACGGTCAGGAGAGAAGATTCAATGGTCAGGGAAGAAGAGACGGACAGAACCGCGATGGTCAGAACAGAGACAATCAGGGCGGACGCCGCTTCGACAACAGAAACGGTCAGAATAATAACCGTTATCAGGGACAGAATAACCGTCAGGACGGTGGAAACGGAAACCGCCGTTTCGATGGCAACAGAGACGGACAGAACAGAGATAACCAGGGCGGACGTCGGTTTGACAACAACAGAAACGGTATGAACCGTGACAACAGAGACCGCGACGGAAGAGAAAATAACGGACGCAGAAATGACCGCAGAGATTCCAGACCGGCTATGGACAGCATGGATCTGGGACTGGCAAGAAAACCGGTCAGAGACGTAAAGAACAAAGAAAAAGATAAAGAAAAAGAGCGCGAGAGAGAAGAGAAAAAGACGCAGGACAGAAGAAACGGACAGGGAGGAAACCGTCCGAACCAGGGTCGTTTCCAGAAGAGCAGACTGCCGAAGGCACTGCAGAAACCTACCCGTCCGCAGCCGAAGGAAGAAAAGAAAGAAGTAGTCAAAGAGATTACACTTCCGGAGAAAATGACCATCCGCGAGCTGGCTGAAAAGATGAAAATGCAGCCTGCAGTGATCGTTAAGAAACTGTTCATGGAAGGAACCATGGTTACCGTAAACCATGAGATCGATTTTGAAAAAGCACAGGAGATCGCACTGGACTACGATATCATCGCAGAACAGGAAGAAAAAGTCGATGTGATCGAAGAACTGTTAAAAGAGGAAGAGGAAGATCCGAAAGATCTCGTTCCGAGACCGCCGGTTGTCTGCGTTATGGGACACGTTGACCACGGAAAAACTTCCCTGCTGGATGCGATCCGTAAGACCAATGTAACCGACCGTGAGGCAGGTGGTATCACACAGCACATCGGTGCGTATGTGGTATCCATCAAAGGTCAGAAGATCACATTCCTGGATACTCCGGGTCACGAAGCATTTACCGCAATGCGTATGCGTGGAGCAAACTCCACCGATATCGCCGTTCTGGTAGTTGCAGCGGACGACGGTGTGATGCCGCAGACTGTAGAAGCGATCAACCATGCAAAAGCAGCAGGTGTTGAGATCATCGTTGCGATCAACAAGGTAGATAAACCGAGTGCCAACATCGAGAGAGTAAAACAGGAACTTTCCGAGTACGAGCTGATCCCGGAAGACTGGGGTGGAAGCACCATCTTCGTTCCGGTATCTGCAAAGACACATGAGGGTATCGAAGACCTGCTGGAAATGATCCTGCTGACTTCCGAAGTATGCGAACTGAAAGCAAACCCGAACAGAAAAGCACGTGGTCTGGTTATTGAGGCACAGCTTGATAAAGGAAAAGGCCCTGTTGCTACCATTCTGGTACAGAAAGGTACCCTGCATGTCGGTGACTTCATCGCAGCAGGAGCTTCCTCAGGTAAAGTCCGTGCGATGATGGATGACAAGGGACGCCGTGTCAAAACGGCAGGTCCGTCTACTCCGGTAGAGATCCTTGGTCTGTCTGATGTACCGAATGCCGGTGAAGTTCTGGTAGCTACCGAAAATGATAAAGAAGCAAAGAACTTTGCAGCAACCTTTATTTCTGAAAATAAAAACCGTTTGCTGGAAGAGACGAAAGCGAAGATGTCTCTGGATGATCTGTTCAACCAGATTCAGGAAGGTAACCTGAAAGAACTGAACATCATCGTAAAAGCCGATGTACAGGGATCTGTAGAAGCCGTAAAACAGAGTCTGGTGAAACTGTCCAACGATGAAGTTGTCGTTAAGATCATCCATGGTGGTGTAGGTGCGATCAACGAATCCGACGTAACTCTGGCTTCCGCATCCAACGCGATCATCATCGGTTTCAACGTTCGTCCGGACGCAACCGCAAAAGCAACCGCAGAGCAGGAAGGCGTAGACCTGCGTCTGTACCGTGTCATCTATCAGGCAATCGAAGATGTGGAAGCTGCCATGAAGGGTATGCTGGATCCTGTCTTCGAAGAGAAAGTGATCGGTCATGCAGAAGTTCGTCAGATCTTCAAGGCATCCGGTGTCGGCAATATCGCCGGAAGCTACGTTCTGGATGGTGTCTTCCAGAGAGGCTGCACCGTAAGAATCTCCAGAGAAGGAAAACAGATCTTCGAAGGACCTCTGGCATCTCTGAAACGATTCAAAGATGATGTAAAAGAAGTAAAAGCCGGTTATGAATGTGGTCTGGTATTCGAAGGATTCAACGATATCCAGGAACTGGATCAGGTAGAAGCGTATATCATGGTAGAAGTACCGAGATAGGCTTTGCATACCGGATTGAGGTGATAGAAAATGAGAAAAAACAGCATTAAAAATACAAGGATCAACGGCGAAGTGATGAAGGAATTAAGCCTCATCATCCGCCAGGAGATCAAAGATCCACGGATTCATATGATGACATCCGTCACTTCCGTGGAAGTGGCACCGGATCTGAAAACCTGCAAGGCTTACATCAGCGTGATGGGTTCCGATGAGGAAAAGAAAGATACCATCGCCGGTCTTCGCAGTGCAGAAGGATATGTACGCCGCCAGCTGGCAAAACGTCTGAACCTTCGCAATACCCCGGAGATTCAGTTCGTACTGGATCAGTCGATTGAATACGGCGTACACATGTCCAGATTAATTGACGAGGTAAACAAAGAAACCCCGGAAAGGGATGAGGAAGATGATAAATAATATTGCGTCTGTACTTGAGGGCGTAACCACAGTAGCCATCGCCGGTCATGTAAGACCGGACGGTGACTGTGTGGGTTCCTGCATGGGAATGTATCTGTACCTGAAAGAAAATTATCCGCAGATCCAGGCAGATGTCTATCTGGAAGAAGTGCCGGAAGTCTTTCATTTTATTCAGGATATCGACAAGGCAAAACAGGAGTGGGAGGACAAAGCGTACGATCTGTTCCTGGGCTTTGATGTCAGCAGTATAGATCGGATCGGCGTTGCCGGTCGGGCACTGGAGACGGCGAAGATGACTGCGTGCATCGATCATCACATCACAAACAAAGGACTTGCGCAGAAGAATCAGATCGTTCCGGATGCAAGTTCCACCTGTGAAGTGCTCTATGAGCTGCTGGAGCCGGAAAAGATCAACAAAGCCTGTGCGGAAGCACTGTATACCGGAATTGTTCATGATACCGGTGTGTTCCAGTACAGCTGCACCGGAACCCGAACGATGGAGATTGCCGGACAGCTGATGGCAAAAGGCATTGATTTTACCAGCATCATCAAAGATTCTTTCTACACCAAATCCTACGCGCAGAACCAGATCATGGGCCGGACGATCATGGAGAGCATCATGCTTCTGAATCAGCGGTGTATCGTGGGTTATGTGAGACAGAAAGACATGGATTTTTACGGTGTGACACCGAAAGACATGGATGGTATCGTCAACCAGCTGCAGAACACCCGTGGCGTGGAAGTTGCGATCTTCTTATATGAGATTGGTGTGCAGGAATACAAAGTCAGCATGCGTTCCAACGGCAAAGTAGATGTGGCGAGAGTAGCTTCTTATTTCGGAGGCGGCGGTCACGTGAAAGCGGCCGGATGTACGATGCAGGGATCCGTGTTCGATGTGGTAAACAGTCTGACACTGGATATAGAAAGACAGCTGCAGGAGTAAACAGATGGAAAGAAGCGGTGTAATCAACATATACAAAGAAGCAGGCTACACTTCCCATGATGTGGTGGCGAAGCTTCGTGGAATCTTAAAACAAAAAAAGATCGGTCATACGGGAACCCTGGATCCACAGGCACAGGGTGTCCTGCCGGTCTGCCTTGGAAAAGGAACCAAACTGTGCGATCTGCTGGCAGATCATGATAAGGAATACGAGGCAGTGCTTCGGTTGGGAATCACCACCGATACCCAGGACATGGAAGGAAATGTCTTGCAGGAGTCATCAGTGCAGGTGTCGGAAGAAGAAGTCCGCACCTGCATTCTTTCGTTTCAGGGAGAACAGATGCAGGTTCCGCCGATGTATTCTGCGCTGAAAGTCAACGGAAAGAAATTATACGAACTGGCACGGGAAGGAAAAGTCGTGGAACGAAAAGCCAGACCGGTTACCTTTCATAAAATTGAGGTTCTGTGGATGGAACTTCCGAAAGTAAAGATCCGGGTGCAGTGTTCCAAGGGAACATATATCCGGACCCTTTGCAACGATATCGGGGAAAAACTGGGCTGTGGCGGCTGCATGGAAGAACTTCTGCGTACCAGAGTGGAACGGTTTGCACTGGAAGATGCGGTAAAACTCGATGAAGTGCAGAAAGCCATGGAAGAGGGAACGGTCGACAGCCTGATCCTTCCGGTTGACCGGATATTTGACCAGTATCCGACGGCAAAGACGACCACGCAGGGCGATCTGCTGGTGCATAACGGCAACCGGCTCTTTTCGGAACTGTTACAGGAAGAACCGGAGGCAGAAAGCGGTTATGTCCGGGTTTACGACAGCGAAGATACCTTTATCGGGCTGTTTGAGAAGAAGACAGACCAGCTGGTACCGGTGAAAATGTTTTACCGGAAAGAAAATTAAACGGAAAACTGGATGTATTGTATACAAAGAGAAGAATGGAAAGAGACATGAAATATATTACAAAGAATCTGGATTTTCAACTGGATAAACGAAGTGTGGTGACACTTGGAAAGTTTGACGGAGTCCATACCGGACACAGCAAACTGATCAACCGGGTGATGGAGATCGGCAAAGAAGGGTATGAGACAGTGGTATTTACCTTTGATGTCTCCCCTCTTGTAAAACTGGGAACCAGGATCAAACGGACGATCCTTACGAACGAAGAGCGCAGGATTCTTCTGGAACGCCGTGGTGTAGACTGCCTGGTGGAGTGTCCGTTCATTCCGGAGATCATACAGATGGAGCCGGAGGATTTTATCAGGGAAATCCTGGTAAAACAGCTGCGCGCCGCGTATGTGGTGGTCGGACCGGATTTTCACTTCGGATATGAAAGAAAGGGAACTCCGCAGCTGTTACAGGAGCTGGGAACCCGATATGGATATGAAGTGGAGATCTTAAGTAAAGAGACCAGAGAAGAACGACCGGTCAGCAGCACCTGGATCCGCGAAGTGCTTCAGGAAGGAAATATCGAGAAAGTCAATGATCTTCTGGGATACCGGTATTTTGTGCTGGGTGAGGTTGTACACGGAAGACAGCTCGGACGGACATGGGGACTTCCGACGATCAATCAGGTACCGGAGGACGGAAAACTGCTTCCGCCGTTCGGAGTCTATGCGTCGAAAACGTTTATCAAAGGGAAAACATTCTACGGAATCTCCAATGTCGGTGTGAAACCTACCGTGGAAGTGCCGTTTGCAGGTGTTGAGACCTATCTGTTCGACTGCGACGAAGATCTGTACGGGGAGGAAGCATGGGTGGAATTCTATCATTTCGTGCGTCCGGAGTGCAAGTTTGATTCGGTGGAAGAACTGAAAGCACAGATCCAGAGAGATGCCAATGCAGGAAAGCAATATTTTCAAAAAAGAGGTTTACATTCCTGAGAGCATATGGTATACTGTCCAAGTATGAGTTAGCCCATATTCAGATATCGGACACTCCGACCATTTCTTAATATGTGGCGATTGAAAAAATAGGAGGAAAACAAAATGATTTCTAAAGAAAAGAAACAGGCTATTATGGCTGAATACGCAAGAACAGAAGGCGACACAGGTTCACCGGAAGTACAGGTAGCTGTACTGACAGCAAGAATCCAGGAGCTGACAGAGCATCTGAAAACACATCACAAAGATCATCATTCCAGAAGAGGTCTGCTGAAAATGGTAGGTCAGAGAAGAGGTCTGCTGGATTACCTGAAGAAAACAGATATCGAAAGATATCGTGCACTGATCGAAAAATTAGGAATCAGAAAGTAATTCAACTGCACAGAGATAAGAATGGCGAGGGGTGGAAGGTATTCTTCCATCCCTTTTATCTTATACAGTGCAAAATGTACCTGTAAGACGCCGGAGAGGACGGCCGAGACCACTGAAAAGCACATTGTCGGAATGAAAAGAGAGTGTGTTTTTCAGTTGTTTCGGAGCATATCCGCCGGCAAAAATCGCCCGGAGAGGGCAGAAAAAGGAGAAAATGTATGTACAAAAGTTATTCTATGGAACTGGCAGGAAGAACACTGACAGTTGACATTGACCGTGTGGCAAAACAGGCTAACGGCGCAGCATTTATGCATTATGGTGATACCGTTGTACTTTCTACCGCAACCGCATCAGAAAAGCCAAGAGAAGGAATCGATTTCTTCCCGTTAAGTGTAGAATATGAAGAAAAAATGTATGCAGTAGGAAAGATTCCAGGTGGATTCAACAAGAGAGAAGGAAAAGCATCCGAGCATGCAATCCTGACCTCCCGTGTGATCGACCGTCCGATGCGTCCGCTGTTCCCGAAGGATTACCGTAACGATGTTACCCTGAACAATATGGTAATGTCTGTAGATCCGCAGTGTAATCCGGAAGTCGTAGCAATGCTGGGTTCCTCTATCGCAACCTGCATCTCCGATATCCCGTTTGACGGACCGTGTGCAGCAACACAGGTTGGTATGATCGACGGCGAGCTGATCATCAACCCGACGCTGGAGCAGAATTCCAGATCCGATCTGAAACTGACCGTTGCTTCCACAAGAGAAAAAGTGATCATGATCGAAGCCGGAGCAAACGAAGTTCCGGAAGCTAAGATGATCGAAGCAATCTTTGAAGCTGATAAAGTAAACAAAGAGATCATTGCATTTATCGACAAGATCGTAGCTGACTGCGGAAAAGCAAAACACAGCTATGAATCCTGTGCAGTTCCGGAAGAACTGTTCGCAGCAATGAAAGAGATCGTAACACCGGAAGAGATGGAAGTTGCCGTATTCTCCGATGACAAACAGACAAGAGAAGAAAATATCCGTCAGGTAACAGCAAAACTGGAAGGAGCATTTGCAGATAATGAGGAATGGCTGGCTGTTCTGGGCGAAGCTGTATACCAGTACCAGAAAAAGACCGTTCGTAAGATGATCCTGAAAGACCACAAACGTCCGGATGGCCGTGCGATCACACAGATCCGTCCGCTGGCAGCAGAAACCGATATCGTACCGCGTGTTCATGGTTCCGCTATGTTTACCAGAGGACAGACACAGATCTGTACCATCACCACTCTGGCACCTCTGTCTGAGGGACAGCGTCTGGATGGACTGGATGAGTTCGAGACCGGAAAACGTTACATGCATCACTATAACTTCCCGTCCTACTCTGTAGGTGAAACAAAACCGAGCCGTGGACCGGGACGTCGTGAGATCGGTCATGGCGCACTGGCTGAGAAAGCTCTGGTTCCGGTACTGCCGAGCGAGGAAGAATTCCCGTATGCAATCCGTACCGTATCTGAAACTTTCGAATCCAACGGCTCTACTTCTCAGGCAAGTATCTGTGCATCTACCATGTCTCTGATGGCAGCAGGTGTACCGATCAAGAAACCGGTAGCAGGTATCTCCTGTGGTCTGGTAACCGGCGAGACCGATGACGATTACATCGTTCTGACCGATATCCAGGGACTCGAAGACTTCTTCGGCGATATGGACTTCAAAGTAGCAGGTACTCATGACGGTATCACAGCGATCCAGATGGATATCAAGATTCACGGTCTGACCCGTCCGATCATCGAAGAGGCAATTGCAAAGACAAAACAGGCAAGAGAATATATCCTGACCGAAGTTATGGAAAAATGCATCGCAGGTCCGAGAGAGCATGTGAATGAATACGCACCGAAGATCGTTCAGATCAAGATCGATCCGGAAAAGATCGGTGACGTTGTAGGCCAGAGAGGAAAAACAATCAACGCGATCATCGATGAGACCGGTGTAAAAATCGATATCACAGATGACGGAGCAGTTTCTATCTGCGGAACCGAACAGAAGATGATGGATAAAGCAATTCACTATATCCAGACCATCGTAACAGACTACAAAGAAGGTCAGATCTTCACCGGTAAAGTAGTAAGCATCAAAGAATTCGGTGCGTTTATCGAGTTCGCTCCTGGAAAAGAAGGTATGGTTCATATCTCCAAGATCGCCAAAGAGCGTATCAACCGGGTAGAAGATGTTCTGACATTGGGCGACGAAGTGAAAGTAATCTGCATGGGTAAAGACAAGATGGGAAGAATGAGCTTCAGCATCAAAGACGTACCGGCAGACGCAAAATAAGATAAAAATGATGAGAAGTCGAAGAACTGGGACACAGTTTTTCGGCTTCTTTTTACGGAAAACCCGCTGAAAAACTGAAAGTACTTTCAAAAAACGCGGATTTTTCGGGGGGGGGTAGAAGTAAAAAAGAACCGGCGCTTTCAAAATGTTGTGAAAAGATAGACACTGCGTCGAAAATACGTTATAATATATTCTGATATACTAGAGTGATAAATTTAAATAATAGTAACTATTCAGTAGGTAATATTCCGCGAGGCGTTTTGGCATGAATATGCCAAAATCCCGAGACATACGAGCAAAAATGCCATCACCGAAGGTGATCTTAAATGCATTTTTGCCTGTAACTGTGAAGGAACTGAACAGTTACAAATAATATATAAAATGGTGATTATAGTGGCGGGGGGTTAGCAACAGCCATTACATGGAGAAAATTCCAATGAAACAGATGAGAAAGAAAAAGATCCTGATTGTCGATGACTCCGAGATGAATCGGGACATTCTGACCGGGATGCTGGAAGATGAATATGAGATTGTGGAGGCGGAAGACGGGGAGAAAGCCATTGAGATCATGAAGGAAGGACGCTTTGGTTTTTCTATCGTACTTCTGGATATCACGATGCCAAAACTGGACGGTTTTGGGGTTTTACGCGTGATGCAGGAGCAAAACTGGTTGAAAGAACTTCCAGTTATTATCATATCCGCAGAGACATCCAACGAATATATCGGACGGGCGTATGAGATGGGCGCAAGCGATTATTTCAGCCGGCCGTTTGATGCAAGAATTGTTATCAGCAGAGTAAGAAATACGATTGCACTGTTTGAGCGGGACTACATAGACCAGGTAACCGGAGGATATAACAGAAAAGCATTTATCCGCCAGGTTGCCAGAGTGCTGAAAGAGAGAGAGACAGAAGAATATATTCTGTTATTCTTTAATATTAAAAATTTTAAAGCAATCAATGAACTGCTGGGAGTGGGCGGCGGAGATAAACTGCTGCAGTGGTTTTATCAGCGGATTCTCCGGTCAAAACTGGATCCGGTGGATATGGCACGTATCGAGTCCGATCATTTTGCCTGCCTGATTGAGAAAAAAACCCTGGATTTTGATTATCTGACAGAGTTCTGTGATTTCAGTTATGGCGAAGAGAAGAGACAGATGCACATTTACAGTACCTGTGGCGTGTATTACATCCAGGATGAAACCATGTCGATCACAAGTATGATCGACAGAGCAAAACTGGCGAAAGAATATATTACAGATGAATATCTGAAACCATATACGGTATTTAAAAACAATATGCAGGATACTTATGTGGATGAGATGGAGATCTGTTCGGAGTTCGAAGACGGGATCGCGAAACAGGAATTTCAGGTGTTTTATCAGCCGGTTGTAGATGCGAAGACCGGAAAGATCGCGTCGGCGGAAGCACTGGTGCGGTGGTTCCATGAAACCAAGGGATTTATCTCACCGGGACAGTTTATTCCGGCACTGGAAAAGGGAGGATATATTCCCGAACTTGACCGTTACATGGTTCGGAAAGTTATAGAATGTCTGGAACAGCGGAGAAAAGAAAGCCGTCCGGCAGTTCCGGTATCGGTAAACCTTTCCTGGATGGATTTTTACGATGAAAATATGCTGGAATGGATTGTATCGGGACTGCAATGTGGAGGGAAGGAAGAGAAAAAAATGATCCGTTTTGAGATCACGGAAACTTCCCTTGCCGCGATCGGAGAGAATCACACCCGGATGCTGATGCGTCTGAGAGAGAACGGAGCGAAGATCCTGCTGGACGATTTCGGAAGCGGCTATTCTTCGTTTGGAATGTTGCAGGACTATGATTTCGATATCCTGAAGATTGATATCAGCTTTGTGCGAAATATCGGTGTGAACAAAAAGACAGAGAGCATCCTGCGGGCGATCATCGATATGGCACACCAGCTGGGGATCCGCCTGGTAGCCGAGGGCGCGGAGACCGAAGAACAGGTAGCGTTCTTACGGGAGAACGGATGCGATTATATTCAGGGATATTATTATTACAAACCGATGCCACAGGCAGAGTTTCTACAGCTGCTGGAAGAGGGAAAATAAGAATCAGGAGAGTTATATGCAAACAAAAGCGTATGGCTCTTTTTTCGCGGGTAACGAACCAAAGTTCGTGATTGTACGAGAGTTTGGTGACTGCCGTGATAATCAAAGTTGTGCGATTTAGAAACAAAACTTAATAAAGAATATTAAAATATAAGTATAACTTATTAATAAGCTGCTTTTAAAACTATAAGTGAAAACCGGGTAAGGTATTGACAATCTATCTCAGATAGTGGTAGGCTTTTTTTGTACTGAAAATACATCAGACATTGTCTAAGAAAAAAAGGATGAGGTGTGTAAAATGCAGGAAATGAAACCTATTAAAGAAGGAAAAGTACGTGAGATTTATGATAACGGTGACAGCCTGATCATGGTAGCAACAGACCGTATCAGCTGTTTTGATGTGATCCTGAACAACGAAGTGACCAAGAAAGGTACTGTTCTGACACAGATGTCCAAGTTCTGGTTCGACATGACAGAGGATATCATTCCGAACCATATGATTTCTGTAGATGTCAAAGATATGCCGGAATTCTTCCAGCAGGACAAATTTGACGGCAACAGCATGATGTGCCGGAAACTGGAGATGCTGCCGATCGAATGTATCGTTCGTGGCTACATCACAGGAAGTGGCTGGGAAAGCTATAAGAAAACCGGAAAAGTCTGTGGTATCGAACTTCCGGAAGGACTGAAAGAATCCGATAAACTGCCGGAGCCTATTTACACCCCGTCTACCAAAGCAGAGATCGGTGATCACGACGAGAACATTTCTTTTGAACAGAGCGTAGCTCACCTGGAAAAATACTTCCCGGGAAGAGGACAGGAACTGGCTGAGAAACTTCGTGACAACACCATCGCACTGTATAAAAAATGTGCAGAATACGCACTGAGCAAAGGCATCATCATTGCAGATACCAAATTTGAATTTGGTCTGGATGAAGAAGGAAATATGGTGATCGGTGATGAGATGCTCACACCGGACAGCTCCCGTTTCTGGCCGGCAGATGGCTACGAAGCAGGACACAGCCAGCCATCTTTCGACAAACAGTTTGCCCGCGACTGGCTGAAAGCCAACCCGGATAACAACTGGACACTGCCGCAGGAAATCGTGGACAAGACCATCGACAAATACCTGCAGAGCTATGAGATGCTGACAGGAAAGAAACTGGGCGAATAATACAGCGTGCACTTGGTTGACAAGCGGAACATAATCATGTAAAAATAATAAAAAGCATACGAAGAACCGGAGAATGACTTTGCAAAGAGCTGTTCTCCGATTTTTCCGTTTTGTCTCGTTTATGGAGACGGTAAACCAAACAAAATATTGGCTTGTTCGTCGGAAGAATTCCAGGAGTACGGATAAGAGCAGGAGGAGGAAAACACATGGAATTAGTAAAAGGCATCAAAGAGAGAAGAAGCACCAGAAAATTTACCGATCAGGCAGTGAGCGAGGACGATATCCGTGAGATCGTTGCCACGGCTGCGTATGCACCGAGCTGGAAAAATACACAGACATCCCGTTATATTGCGGTAGTAAACCCGGAGAAAAAGCAGGAGATCGCCGATACCTGTGTCATGGGATTCGCCGGCAATCAGCGGATTATTGGAGAGGCGTCGGTACTGATCGTGGAGACAACGGTCAATGAGAGATCCGGGTATGAGAGAGACGGTTCTTTTTCCACTTCCAAGGGAACACACTGGCGGTCCTACGATGCAGGGCTTGCGGGAGAAGCCTTCTGCCTGGCAGCCTGGGAAAAAGGTCTGGGAACGGTTATCATGGGAATCTTTGAAGAAGAAAAAGTAAAAGAAGTTCTCCAGATCCCGGAGACGGAATCCGTATCCGCATTGATCGCACTCGGCTACCCGGAAGAAGTACCGGAGGCTCCGAAGAGAAAAGAGACGGAAGTACTGTTGAAAATTGTGAAATAAAAAGAACAAGCATCGGATGGAAAAAACGCTTTGCCTTTTGAAAAGGGCAGGGCGTTTTTTCTTATATATAGAAACTATCAGGCAGAACCGGGAAAAGAGGGCATGCCCAAAAATAATAAAAGAAATTCAGAAAAACAGTTGACAATCAGAAAACTGATGCTATAATAAAATCAAACATATGAACAAGTGCTCATATATAACATTGAAAACAAAAAGAAAGGTAAAAGGTAACGGATATGAAAAAAACATATAAGATCGAAGTAGACTGCGCAAACTGTGCAAACAAAATGGAAGAAGCAGCAAAGAACACAGCTGGTGTAAAGGACGCAAACGTAAACTTCATGACACTGAAGATGAGCGTAGAATTTGAAGAAGGACAGGATCCGAAAGCCGTTATGCAGGATGTTCTGAAAAACTGCAAGAAAGTAGAAGACGACTGCGAGATTTATCTGTAAGATACCATGACAGCGTAAAGAGAGAACTGCCCGGGAAAGCGAAGTTGTTTCTTTACGCTGTATTTTTACGTGAGGGAGGCTTTATTATGAATAAGAAGCAGAAAAAAATGCTGATTCGTATCATTGTAGCGGCTATTCTGGTCGTTGCTTTTTCCCTGCTTCCGATCGAAGGATATGTAAAGTTCGGGCTCTTTATGATCCCGTATCTGGTGATTGGGTATGATATCCTGAAAAAAGCAGGAAAGGGTATCATGAACCGGCAGGTATTTGATGAGAACTTTCTGATGGCAGTGGCAACCATGGGAGCGATTCTTCTCGGTGACTACAAAGAGGGCGTTTCCGTTATGCTGTTTTATCAGATCGGAGAACTTTTCCAGAGTTATGCGGTTGGAAAGAGCCGCAGAAACATCAGTGATCTGATGGATATCCGTCCAGATTATGCAAATATTGAGAAGGATGGAAAACTGGAACAGGTCGATCCGGATGAGGTAGAGATTGGCTCGATCATCGTGGTACAGCCGGGTGAGAAAGTGCCGATCGACGGTATTGTGGTAGAGGGATCCTCCACACTGAATACCAGTGCCCTGACCGGTGAGAGCGTACCGCAAGATGCAAAAGGCGGCGATGAGATTGTCAGCGGATGCATCAACATGAGCGGTGTATTAAAGATTCAGACAACCAAAGAGTTCGGAGAGTCCACCGTATCCAAGATTCTGGATCTGGTGGAAAATGCAAGTTCCCAGAAATCAAGATCCGAGAACTTTATCTCCAAATTCGCAAAATATTATACTCCTGCAGTCTGCTACGGAGCAGTAGCGCTGGCTGTTCTGCCTCCGCTGGTACGGATGCTTTTCATGGGTCTGTCACCGGAATGGGGCGACTGGATCTACCGTGCACTGACCTTCCTGGTTATCAGCTGCCCGTGTGCACTGGTCATCAGTATTCCGCTGAGTTTCTTCGCCGGTATCGGTGGTGCGAGCAAAGCGGGTGTCCTGGTCAAAGGCTCCAACTATCTGGAAACCCTGTCCAAGACAAAATATGTGGTATTTGATAAGACCGGTACGATGACACAGGGTGTGTTTGAAGTAAGCGGTGCACATCATAACGAGATGGAAGAAGCAAAACTTCTGGAGTATGCAGCGCTTGCAGAGTGCTCATCCTCCCATCCGATTAGTAAGAGCCTGCAGAAAGCGTATGGAAAAGAAATCGACAGAAGCCGTGTCACCGATATGGAAGAGATCAGCGGTAACGGTGTCACCGCGAAAGTGGATGGCGTGTCCGTAGCGGCAGGAAATGAAAAACTGATGGAAAAACTGGGCATCGAGTTTGTAGCGTGCAGCCATGTCGGTACAGTGGTGCATATGGCAGTAGACGGTAAATACGCAGGACATATCCTGATTTCCGATACAGTAAAACCGCATGCAAAACAGGCAATCAAAGAACTGAAAAAATGCGGTGTGAAAAAGACGATCATGTTGACCGGTGACCGGAAGAATGTAGCGGATTATGTAGCAAAAGGCTTGGGTATCCAGGAAGTTTACAGTGAGCTGCTTCCGGGCGATAAAGTAAGCAAAGTAGAAGCATTACTTGCCAACAAGACAGAAAAAGAAAAACTGGCATTTGTCGGTGACGGAATCAACGATGCACCGGTACTCTCCAGAGCTGATGTGGGAATCGCCATGGGTGCGATGGGATCCGATGCGGCTATCGAAGCAGCCGATATCGTTCTGATGGATGATGATCCACTGAAAATCGCGACAGCCATTCATATTGCAAGAAAATGTATCCGTATCGTATACGAAAACATTTATTTTGCCATCGGCATCAAGCTGATCTGCCTGTTACTTGGCGCACTTGGTATCGCTAACATGTGGATGGCAATCTTCGCCGATGTCGGTGTCATGGTGATCGCAGTACTGAACGCGATCCGGGCACTGTTTGTGAAGAAATATGAGATGTAAGAAAACAAAATAGCATAGAGAAAATAGAAACACCTGTAGCATGAGGATAAAAATATTCCGTGTTGCAGGTGTTTTTTGCTTCCTTTCATAGTAATCATGGAACCAGGTTAATTACAGTTTTATGAAAAACAAATAGCAGATAAGGGGGCAATCGCATAGAATAAACCAGCGGTGCCAGTTCTGCTACTCTGTACATTGCGAAAGATTCTCGGTAAAGCAAAAAGGAATTGAAAAAACAAATGAGTTAGAATAAACTAACCATAAAGAGAAAGGAGTAGTGATAAGATGAATATAGAAGTCATTTATGGAATTTTGATTCCTTTTGCGGGAACAACGCTGGGAGCGGCGGGGGTATTTTTTATGAAGAAGGAGCTGAGTGATCTCGTACAACGGGCACTGACCGGTTTTGCGGCAGGCGTGATGGTGGCGGCTTCGGTGTGGAGTCTTCTGATTCCTGCGATGGAACAGTCGGAATCCCTTGGACGGCTGGCATTTCTTCCGGCAGCAGTGGGATTCTGGATCGGTATTTTATTCCTGCTGTTGCTGGACCACATCATTCCGCATCTGCACCGGAACAGTGAGAAAGCAGAAGGACAGAAGAGCAAACTGGCGAGAACGACGATGCTGGTGCTGGCAGTGACCCTGCACAACATCCCGGAAGGAATGGTGGTCGGTGTGGTTTACGCGGGATATCTGACCGGAAATACCAAGATCACAGCGATGGGAGCACTGGCACTTTCCATCGGTATCGCGATCCAGAACTTTCCGGAGGGAGCGATTATTTCCATGCCGCTTCGCGCGGAGGGTATGAAGAAATCCAAAGCATTCGTGGGAGGAACGTTATCCGGCATCGTGGAGCCGATCAGTGCGGCGATCACGATCCTGGCGGCAGGTCTGATCGTTCCGGCGCTGCCTTATCTGCTCGGTTTTGCAGCGGGAGCGATGATCTACGTGGTTGTGGAAGAACTGATCCCGGAGATGTCCGCTGGAGAACATTCGAACATCGGAACCCTGTTTTTCGGGGTTGGCTTCTGCCTGATGATGATTCTGGATGTGGCACTTGGATAAAGAAATACAAGCGGGTAGTAAATGAGAAAATTTATCATCAATGGAAGCCAAAAGCAGAATAAATAGTGGTAAAATGGTTAGAAAAAGCTAATTACGAACAGCTGCAACTGAATAAAAACAGTTGCAGCGAATCACGGAAACGGGAATACGCGGCAGCAGTTTTCTGAGGGAGAGGATGCGCCAGCGGAAAGCAATTAGAAAAAGGGAAAGAAAACCGGAGGAAGTTTATGTTTCTTACATTACAACAAATCAAGAAGTCCTTTGGACAGGGCGAGAGTAAGGTAGACGTATTAAAGGGAATCGATCTGGAAATGGAACAGGGAGAGTTTTGTGTGCTCCTTGGACCATCCGGATCCGGAAAATCGACACTGCTAAATATCATCGGTGGTATTGACCAGGCAGATGAGGGAGAAATCGTGATCCATGGCGAGCAGATGGCAGATATGAAAGAAAAACGACTGACCATCTATCGAAGAAAACATCTGGGTTACATTTTCCAGATGTATAATCTGATCCCGAATCTGACCGTGCGGGAAAATATCGAAGTCGGAGCTTATCTGAGTGATAAACCGCTGGATGTGGACGAACTGTTACATACACTCGGACTTTACGAGCACCGCAACAAACTGCCGAATCAGTTGTCCGGTGGTCAGCAGCAGCGAACCGCGATCGGACGAGCTATCGTCAAGAACCCGGATATCCTGCTCTGCGATGAGCCGACCGGAGCGCTGGACTATAAGACATCCAAGGAAATCCTGAAACTGATCGAAACGGTCAATGAAAAATACGGCAATACCATTATCATGGTTACGCATAACGATGCGATCAAAGATATGGCTACCCGCGTAGTGCGGCTAAAAGACGGCATGATCCGAAGCAACGTGATCAATGAGAAGCGGGTACATGCGGAGAATCTGGAATGGTAAGGGGGGAAGAAGATGAAAAATCCACTGAGAAAACGTCTGCCCCGGGAACTGAAAACGGAATTTGGAAAATATCTGGTGATTTTTCTGCTGCTGGTAGCCACGATCGGGCTGATATCCGGTTTCCTGATAGCGACCAGCAGTATGCTGAAAGCCTACAACGATGGATTTGAAACATACAATGTGGAAAACGGGAATTTCCTTCTGGAAAAGCAGGCGAACAAAGCACAGATCAAAAACATCGAAGATGCGGGCGTAACGTTATATGAGAACTTTTATACTGAGGAAGCACTGACGAACGAGAGTACGATGCGTATTTTCAAAGACAGAGAGGAAGTCAACACGGTCTGCCTGATGAAAGGGGAAATGCCGACGCAGACCGATGAGATTGCCATTGACCGTATGTATGCGGACAATAACAGCCTGAAAGTCGGGGATACGATCGAGAGCGCCGACGGAAAATACAGCTGGAAGATCACCGGCTATGTGGCACTGCCGGATTACAGCTGCCTGTTCGAGGACAACAACGATACGATGTTTGATGCCGTGAAGTTCGGCGTTGGTATCGTGACACCGGAGGGATATGCGGCGCTGGCAAACGAACAGCAAAATTACAGTTATTCCTGGAAATACAGGAATGAGCCTTCGGATGAACTGCAGGAAAAAGAGATGGCAGAAGATCTGATGGATGTGGTGAGGGATGAAGCAAAATTAGAGACCTTTATCCCGAGATATCTGAATCAGGCGATCACTTTTACCGGGGATGATTTTGGAAGCGATAAGGCGATGATGACAGTGCTTTTGTATATTATCATCGTGATCCTGGCATTTGTCTTCGGCGTGACGGTGAGCAATACGATCAGCAAAGAGGCAAATGTGATCGGTACGCTGCGGGCTTCCGGTTACACGAAAGGAGAACTGGTACGTCATTATATGACGATGCCGCTGGTTGTTACTCTGATCGGGGCACTGATCGGAAATATCCTGGGCTATACGGTATTTAAGAATTTCTGCGCCGGCATGTATTACGGAAGTTACAGTCTGCCGACGTATCATACGCTCTGGAGTGTGGAAGCGTTCTGGAAGACCACACTGGTTCCGCTGGCACTGATGGCAGTGGTAAATGCGGGAATCCTTTATAAAAAACTTTCCCTGTCTCCGTTACAGTTCCTTAGAAGAGATTTGAAAAAGAAGACAAAGAAGAAAACATTTCATCTCAGTAGCAGGATACCGTTTTTTGCAAGATTCCGTATGCGTGTCATTTTTCAGAATGTGAGCAATTATGTGGTACTTCTGGTAGGAATTTTATTTGCCAATCTGTTACTGATGTTCGGACTGGCACTTCCGGCGGTACTGGATCACTACCAGAGTGTGCTGAAAGATAATCTTTTGAGTAATTATCAGTATATTTTACAGATCCCGGCGGAGGCGATGGACGAAGATAAGAAGCTGGAAAGTCTGGTACAGATGATGTATGTCCAGAGCCAGATGGAGACGGAGAACGAAGATGCGGAGAAATTTTCCGCGTACTCGCTGAATACGCTCGGAGATCAGTATAAGAGTGAAGAAGTCATGCTGTATGGAATCCAGCCGGACAGCCGGTATGTGCAGATCCCGGAAGACCAAATATCGAATGGAAATACATATATTTCTTCTGCCTATGCAGACAAGTATCAGCTGAAACAGGGCGATACCATCACATTAAAAGAAAAATACGAGGACGATCAGTATACCTTTACCGTCAATGGCATCTATGATTATGAGGGCGGACCTGCCATCTATCTGTCGCAGGATTCCCTGAATAAGACCTTTGACCTAGAAAAATCGTATTTCAGCGGTTATTTTTCGGAGACGCCGATCACGGATATCGATGAAAAATACATTTCCACGGTGATCGACCTGGAAAGTCTTACGAAAGTCAGCCGGCAGCTGGATGTTTCGATGGGAAGCATGATGGGACTGGTGGATGCATTTGCAGTGTTGATGTTTATGATTCTGATCTATCTGCTGTCAAAGATTATCATTGAAAAGAATGCACAGTCAATCTCGATGGTCAAGATCCTCGGCTACAGCAACCGGGAGATCAGCCGGTTATATATCGTATCGACATCGATCATGGTGGTACTGTTCTTGCTGTTGAGCCTGCCGGTGGAATACTGGGCAATGGTATATCTGTTCCGGGCGGTGATGCTGGAGAGTATCAGCGGATGGATTACGTTTTATATCGAGCCAGCCGTTTATATTAAGATGTTCCTTCTCGGAATCGGAACATATGCGGTGGTGGCAGCGTTAGAATACCGCAGGATCTGTCGGGTACCGATGGATGAGGCACTGAAAAACGTAGAATAATGTACGCTCGGAATCTTTCTGTGCCTGATTTTGTGAGATGATTTTTTGTCAGTTGTGCTCAAATTTCTGAGGCGTACGTTGATGAAATTCGGGTGCGGATGGCGAAAAATCAGCCACAAAAGCAAGTGCAGAAAGATTCCGAGAGTACATAATAAAAGAATGGCTGAAAAGGGAGAAAAAAGATATGAAAAATAAAATCAAAGACAGGATTCTCCGACTGACTCTGGGCGTTGGCGTGGCTGCGGCTGTGGGAATGACCGGATGTGGAAAGACAGATACCTCATCGGACAGTGCGCAGACTGCGAAGACAGAAGATGCCAAGGAGGCAGCGGACACACAGGAAGCATCCAAAACTTCGGATGATACCCAAAAAAAGGATACCGAAGAAAAAGACAAGACGGAAACGGTCTATGTAAAAAGCGATGCCAAAGGCAATCCGAGAGAGATCACCGTACAGACAAAGCTGAAAAATACCAGCGACGGCGATACAATTGAGGATTACACGAATCTGACGGATATCAAGAACAAAGAAGGAGACGAAGCCTTTACACAGAATGCAGACGGAACCATCGAGTGGGAAAATCACGGAGAGGATATTACCTATGAGGGAACCGGAAGCGAAGAACTGCCGGTGGATGTGAATATCAGCTATGAACTGGACGGTCAGCCGATCGAGCCGGAAGAACTGGCGGGAAAGAGCGGATCGCTGAAGATCCGGTTTGACTATAAAAATAAAACCACACAGACGATCAAAATCGAAGGAAAAGAAGAGCAGGTCAGTGTGCCGTTTGCGGTGATCTCCACGATGCTGTTATCCGAGGATCACGCGTCCAATATCAAGGTGGAAAACGGAAAAGTCATGGATATCGACGGACAGAAACTGGTCGTGGGATATGCCTGCCCGGGACTGACGAAGAGCCTGAAACTGACAACGTATGAACCAACGGAAGATATTGATATTCCGGAGTATGTAGAAGTGATGGCGGATGTCACGGATTTCTCTCTGGATTTTACGGCGACGATCATTTCCTCCGGGCTTCTGGAAGATATGGATCTGAAAGATCTGGATGATGTGGATGAGATGTCGGACAACATGAAAAAACTGGAAGAAGCAACCGACAAACTCTCTGACGGCGCCGGTACACTGGAAGACGGTATGAAAACATATCAGACCTATCTGGATCAGTACCTGTCCGGTGTGACAGCGCTCGATCAGGGAGCGGGTGCGCTGGAGAGCGGACTGCAGGTGATGAATGAGAAAAAAGGTGATCTGCAGGCAGGGGCAACCCTTCTGAAAGAAAGCCTTACCACGCTTCACGATACACTGGCAGCGATCCAGCTTCCACAGGGAAGTTCGGTGGATCTGTCCGGTATGGAGACAGCGGCAAAACAGCTGGAGGCAGACGAAACGAAGCTGAATGAAGTGCTGACGGAGATGGGAACCGGACTTGCCGAGATGCAGGAACTGGCGAAAGAAGCTGCCGGTTATCAAGCAACAGTGGAAACACAGCTGGAAACCGCGAAGACGGCACTTGATGCGATTGACTGGACAAAGCTGGATCAGGCAGTGAGAGCGGACAGCCAGACAAAGGCAGATGCGGCGATTGACAGCGCGATGAAAAAAGTACTCGAAAACTACGGACTGAGCGCAGAACAGATCCAGGTGGCAGCAGGAGAAGTAAAAACAGAGGTAAACGGAGCACTGGATCAGATATCGGTAAGCGATGAAGCAAAGGCGCAGATCAAGAAGGCAAAAGAGGCGCTGGAAGACATTCCGACGATCACCATACCGGAAGTTTCTCTCGATACCGGAAAACTGACAGAGACGTTGAACGATATGCAAAAACAGATGAAAATTCTGGCAGGCTATAGTACCACTCTTGGCACGGTATCTCAGACGGCGGCAGCAGCCCTGCAGGAATTACAGACCGGTCTTACCGCATTGCAGACCGGAACCGCACAGTTACAGGAGGGAAGCGGTCAGTTAGAAGCCGGAGTGTCAGCTTTTGGAGAAGGTATCCAACAGCTGTATCAGGGTTCCACCGCACTGCATCAGGGCAGCGGTCAGCTCTCCTCCGCAGGAACCGCACTGATCAGTGGTCTGGATACGATGATCTCCGGCATGGACAGCCTGCATCAGGGACTGATCAAATTCGACGAGGACGGTATCCGGGAACTGAGCGATCTGACAGGAAAAGATCTCACGAATCTGGCAAACCGTATCCGCGCTTTAAAGAAAGCAGACGGAAAATACGACAATTATGGCGGTATCCGCGAGGGTGAAACCGGAAGTGTCCGTTTCATCATCGAGACCGACGAAATAAAAGCAGAATAACCAATGGGGACGGTTCCAACAACCACTGAGAACCGTCCCCATTGGTTTTTTTAGAATTCCTAGAAAAATACTAAGAAATTAGTTGACAACTAGCGAAAGTTAGTGTACACTAATTTCAACAGTTAGATAAAACTAACAAAAAGAAGAAACAGGTAACATTTTTAAGACAAAAACCGGTGAGATCCCGGATGGAACGTTTATAAAAAGTATTTGACAAAACAGGAGGAATCATATGAGCGTTGTAATCGTAGGCGGACATGACCGCATGGTAGCGCAGTATAAAAAGATCTGCAAATCCTATAAATGCAAGGTAAAAGTATTTACCCATATGGGAGCAGATTTCAACAAACAGATTGGATGTCCGGATCTGCTGGTATTATTTACCAATACCGTATCCCACAAGATGGTGCGCTGCGCACTGGATGAGATCGACGGAAAACATACCGATGTGGTTCGCTGTCACACCAGCAGCGGAAACGCGCTGACCGGTATTCTGGAAAACTGCTTTGCAAACTAAGAGGATGTGACGGAGGAGAGACATGCTGGAAAAATATCTGATCGATCACTGTTCTCCAACACTGGCGTCTTTAAAGACAGCGAATATGTTCAGCTGTCCGTATGAGTCGGGCGAGAGCCTGGCGGAAGATGTCTGGCAGTGGAACCTGCAGATGAAGGACAAAGGACTTTATCTTACCATTCTTCGAAAGAGCGAAAAAAAAGCGCTGGTTTATCTGTGCAGACCACAGAGACTGGAAAACGATCTTCACAAACCGGGGGTGCAGAAGTTCCTGCGGGCGTGTGGATATCAGGGAGAACACTGGGAAGAGGCACTGAAAGAACTGAAAGAAAGATTACATATGTGCGAGAAGTTCCCACATGAGATCGGTCTGTTTCTCGATTATCCGCTGGTCGATGTGATAGGATTTATCCGTAACACCGGAAAAAACTGTAAGTGTTCCGGCTGCTGGAAAGCCTATGGCAATGCAAAAGAAGCAGAAAAAACATTCTGCAAATACAAAAAATGCAGAGAAATCTATTCCCGTCTGTGGGAAAATGGCAGGAGCGTTTTGCAGCTGACTGTAGCTGCTTAACCATAAAAACGGGGGGAATCCCGTAAATATCAGGAGGAATATAAAGATGAGTAAAGTAGCAGTTGTTTATTGGAGCAGTACAGGAAATACAGAAGCTATGGCAAATGCAGTAGTGGATGGAGCAAAAGAAAAAGGCGCAGATGTAACTCTGTATGAATGTGCGGATTTCCGTCCGGAACTGGTAGCAGATTACGATGCCATCGCATTCGGATGCCCGGCTATGGGAGATGAAGTGCTGGAAGAAGATGAATTTGAACCAATGTTCGACGGCTGCAAAGATGCACTGAAAGATAAAAAGATCGCACTGTTCGGATCCTATGGATGGGGCGACGGTGAATGGATGAGAAACTGGGAGGAAAGCTGTAAAGAAGCAGGAGCTGTTCTGGCAACAGAGAGTGTAATCTGCAACGACATGCCGGATGATGACGGCGTAGAAAACTGCAAGGCACTGGGCGCAGCATTGGCATAAAGCTTTGACAAATAAAATCGAGGACCTTATGGATTCCGTAAAAAGAATCCGTAAGGTCTTTTTTTATGGAAAATCTTAGGGTATAATCAAAACATATTTTTACAGCACGACAGAAAAAGGAGCAGCAGGATATGACATTATTACAGTTACGCTATGCAATTACCGTGGCGGATTCCCGTTCGATGAATCAGGCAGCACAGAAGTTATTTATCTCCCAGCCCAGTCTCTCGGCAGCTATCCGGGAACTCGAAGACGAAGTGGGAATCGAGATTTTCCGGAGAACGAACCGCGGGATCCAGGTGACACCGGACGGAGAAGAATTTGTCGGCTATGCCAGACAGGTCGTGGAACAGTATGCCCTGATCGAGGCACGGTATGTGGATAAAGAAAAAGTAAAGAAAAAGTTCGGTGTTTCCATGCAGCATTATTCGTTTGCGGTGCAGGCATTTGTGGAGATGGTGAAACGCTTCGGGATGGATCGGTATGAATTTTCTATTTATGAGACACAGACGTATGATGTGATCGAAAATGTGAAAAACTTCCGGAGCGAGCTTGGTATTTTATATCTGAATGATTTTAACCGGAAAGTGCTGGAAAAGATCTTTGAGGAAAATAATCTGGAATTTCATGAGCTTTTTGACTGTCAGGAATATGTTTATCTGTGGAGCGGTCATCCGCTGGCAAAAAAGAAAGAGATTACCCTGGAAGATCTGGAAGATTATCCATTTCTCTCGTTTGACCAGGGCAGCAACAATTCGTTTTATTTTGCGGAGGAAGTGTTCAGTACGTATGAATACAAACAGTCGATCAAGGCGAATGACCGTGCGACGATGCTGAATCTGATGAAAGGACTGAACGGATATACACTTTGCAGCGGCATTATCTGCGAAAATCTGAATGGTTCGGAGTATTGTGCGGTAAAACTCTCCACAGAAGAAACCATGACGATCGGATATCTGAAAAGGAAGGGGATTCCGTTAAGTTCGATAGGAAAGGAATATCTGCAAGAGATCAGTAAATATAACAATTAAGATAATTTATGGTGCAAAACAAATGCTCATATATAACTAAATGGAATACATGAAAACCTTGTGAAGACGGATTTTTTCTGTTAAAATGACATTTGCGTTACATTCAGGATATAAGTTGCAATAAGCATTGATAGAGAAAACGGTGTCAATCCGTTGCGGTCCCGCCACTGTGACAGGGAGCCGAGAACATGGGCCACTGGAAGAGAGAAATTCCGGGAAGGAGTTTGAGGTGATGAACTGAAGTCAGGAGAACTGCTTATATCTTTGAGATGTTTCTCACGGCTGATGAGAACTCTTAAAATATGATTAAGTGATTTTTCGGCATGATTTAGGTGCAAACCTGTCTTATGACTGTGGAGGAACCGGAAAACTGCTGCGTCAGAAATTAAGGGGACAGTCTGCATAAAGATACAGACTGTTTTTTCTATGCTATAAAACAGGAAATGGAAGACAACTGGAAACAAAACACAGGAGGAAAATTAGTGAAAAAAGAAAAGATACTGGCACTGCTGCTGGCAGGCGTAATGGCAACAACGGTACTGGGAGGATGCGGAAGCAAAGGAAGCGAGAACTCTTCTTCATCCCAATCTTCATCCGAAGAGAAGGTTCTGAACTTCGGATGTGCAATGTACACCGACGGAAGCGTCAACACTGCAGGTGATGAGAACGGTGGCTGGAACGCGATGCGTTACGGAATCACAGAGACATTGTTCAAGTTCAACGATAACATGGAACTGGAACCATGGCTGGCAGAAAGCTATACCGTGAATGACGAACATACCGAATGGGTCGTTACTCTGAAAAAAGGTCTGAAGTTCTCTGACGGATGCGATCTTACCGCAAGCAAAGTAAAAGAAGCATACGAACATCTGAAAGAAGTAGGACCGTCCGGTTCTGCAAAACCGGAAAAATATCTGGAATTCGATGTAACCATCGATGCAGATGATGAGGCAGGTACTCTGACAATCAAGACCTCACAGCCGTATGCCAACCTGATGGGACAGCTCAGCCATCCGACCATGGGTATCGTAGACGTAGAGCATACGGAGAACTTTGATAACGGTACCATCGGAACCGGTCCGTACATGATCGATTCTTTCAACGGTGTGGGTGTCGGTTATACACTGGTCGCAAACCCGAACTTCCGTGAAGAAGTACCTTATGATAAAGTAAACCTGCTGTATATGGGTGACAACTCTGCGAAAGCAATGGCACTGGAAAGTGGACAGGTTGACCTGGTAGAGAATATCACCAACGTAGCAGATATCCAGAAATTCCAGGATTCTGCTGACTATACTGTAGATATTGCTACAGGTGTGCGCTGTGGTTTTTCCTGGATGAACTTTGATGGCGTTCTGGGTAACAAGACACTGCGCCAGGCGATTCTGATGGCGATCGATTATGATACCATCTGTAATTCCAAGACGATCGGAGGACTGTATACACCGGGATTTTCTGTACTTCCATCCAACCTGTCCTATGGATATGAGAAACTGAACAATCCATACACCTATGATCCGGAAGGTGCGAAGAAACTGCTGGATGATGCGGGGATCGTAGATACAGACGGAGATGGTATCCGTGAGATTGATGGAGAAAATATCAATCTGCGTTATATTTCTTATGAAAACCGGCTGCTGAATGAATTTTCTGATGCACATACCCAGTATCTGACAGAGATCGGAATCGGTGTTACTTCCGAGTACGGAAGTTCTGATGATCAGTGGAGTAAGCTGGCAGCACTGGATTATGATTTTAACAACAACAACTGGATTACCGTAGGAACCGGAGATCCGTTCGCTTACATGGCAAACTGGACAACAGAAAGCACTTACTGTGCATATTCTAATCCGGAATACGATGCGTTATATCAGGAACTGAAAAGTGAGATGGACGAGGACAAACGTGCAGATCTGATTTTCCAGATGCAGCAGATTCTGATCGATGATGCGGCAGTTCTGATCGACGGATACTACAACTCCAGTATGATCTATTCCAAAAATGTAGGATATGCGAAGATTCATACCGCAGATTATTACTGGTTAAGTACGGAGATTGTTCCGGCAGAATAAGAAACTCTGGAAACGCCTGGTTGTTTTTACAACCGGGCGTTATGCCGTTGCATGACAAGATAACATGTATTTTTAGTAAAAAAGAAAGGTGTGAACGATTTGAATAAGAAGCAAATACTCATGCGTCTGCTGCAGATCATCGTGGTACTGTTCGGTATCAGTTTTATCACATTCGGTCTGACCTATATGTCACCGGGAGACCCGGTGCGAAACATGTATTCCGCCAACGGTGTAATGCCGACCGAGGAGATGGTAGAGCAGACAAGAGAAGAGATGGGATTAAATGATCCGTTTTTTGTACAGTATGGAAGATGGCTTGGCAACTGTCTGCAGGGAGATTTCGGAAAATCCTATTCCCTGAACAAACCGGTAACAGAACTTCTGGCAGAGAGACTGTGGCCGACCTTAAAACTGACACTGATGGCGATGCTGCTGATGCTGGTACTTTCTATTCCACTCGGTATGGCATCTGCTTTGAAAAAAGATACCTGGATCGATTATCTGGTACGGGGAATCACGTTTATCGGCTGTGCGATGCCGAACTTCTGGGTAGGACTTCTTTTAATGATGGCATTTTGTGTCTATTTCCAGATTTTCCCGGTGATCAGTTCTGCGGGAGACTTTAAGAGTCTGTTCCTTCCGGCACTGACACTGGCGATCGCGATGACCTCCAAATACACCCGTCAGGTGCGTACCGCAGTTCTTGATGAACTGAGCCAGGACTATGTGATTGGTGCCCAGGCAAGGGGCGTAAAATGGTCCAGAATCGTCTGGTTCAATGTATTCCCGAACTCTCTGCTTCCTCTGATCACCATGTTCGGTCTGTCCATCGGATCTCTGCTTGGTGGTACGGCAGTAGTAGAAGTTATCTTTTCCTATCCGGGACTTGGAAACCTTGCGGTGTCCGCGATCACTTCCAGCGATTATAACCTGATTCAGGGGTATGTCCTGTGGCTGGCGCTGATCTATATGGTGATCAACCTGATCGTGGATGCTTCTTATGTATATATTGACCCGAGAATGAGATTAAAGGAGTAATGCGTATGAAAAAGAAGAATTTTTTTACACAATATAAACAATTTACCTTTTTTCTGATTCTGGCTGTTGTGATCATTCTGGTCGCAGTATTTGCCCCGGTTGTGAGCGGGGGTGTGGATCCGCTGAAAGGAAGTCTGGATGAAGCCTTGCTGGCTCCGAGTAAGGCACATATTTTCGGAACCGATAAGATGGGACGTGATATCTTTGCCCGTGTGATCTACGGAGCGAGAGCGTCTCTGACAGCAACGTTCGGTGTAGTTGCACTGATTTTCTTTATCGGAACCACACTTGGCGTGATCGCCGGATATTTTGGCGGTATCGTGGACAGCATTATCATGCGAATCGCTGATATGATGCTGTCTTTCCCGGGTCTGGTTCTGGCACTTGCCGTAGCCGGTATCATGGGAGCAAGCATGAAAAATGCAATTGTAGCTGTAGTTGTAGTAAACTGGACAAAATACGCCCGTCTCGGACGAAGCCTGGTTCTGAAGATCCGTCACCGTGACTATGTGGAAGCAGCGATCGTAACCGGTTCGAAAACACCGTATATGATCTTACGTTATATGCTGCCGAACGCACTGCCGACACTGATCATCACGGCAGCTACCGATATCGGTGGTATGATGCTGGAACTGGCAGCGATGTCCTTCTTGGGATTCGGAGCAAAACCTCCGGCACCGGAATGGGGCTATATGTTAAACGAAGGAAGAGCATGTATTCAGTCTGCACCATGGATGATGATTTTCCCCGGTCTGGCAATTTTTATTGTAGTTGTAGTTTTTAATATGCTGGGAGATTCTCTCCGGGATATTCTGGATCCGAAAGACGAGTAAGGAGGGCGAACATGGAAAATATGTTACAGTTGAAAAATGTGACCGTTTCCTATAAGAATGTACCTACCGTGCAGGATTTTAACCTGGATATGAAACAGGGACAGATCGTATCACTGGTAGGTGAATCGGGAAGCGGAAAGACTACCGTGATTCGTGCCGTTCTTGGACTTCTGGCAGGAGGCGGAATGGTTTCCGGGGGAAGCATTACGTTTGAGGGAAAGAATCTGCTTTCCTATAACCGCGAAGAGTGGAGAAACCTGCGCGGCAGTGAGATCTCCATGATCTTTCAGGACAGCGGTGCGATGATGAACCCGACAAGAAAGGTTGGAGATGTATTTGTGGAATATCTGCGCACCCATGAAAAAATCTCGAAAAAAGATGCCTGGGCAAAAGGCTGTGGGATGCTGGAAAAAATGAATCTTCCAAGCCCGGATAACGTGATGAAATCCTATCCGTTCCAGCTTTCCGGCGGTATGCGCCAGCGTGTGGGAATCGCGATGGGCATGTCCTATCAGCCGAAACTGCTGCTTGCGGACGAACCGACCTCCGCACTGGATGTGACAACACAGGCACAGATCGTGCGCCAGATGATGGAACTGCGCGATGATTACGGAACCAGTATCATCGTGGTGACGCATAACCTCGGAATCGCAGCGTATATGTCTGATTATATCGTGGTTATGAAAGACGGAAAAATGGAAGATCAGGGAACGAGAGAATATATTCTGCATGAGACCCGAAATGCATATACCAGAAGCCTTCTGGGTGCCGTTCCTTCCGTGGGAGGTGAGAGATATGTCTGAATCAAAAGAAGTAATCCTGGAAGCAAAACATGTGACCCGGCGTTTTCGCACGACAGACGGACGGACACTGCTTGCCAACAACGATGTCAATCTGAAGTTTTATAAAGGAGAGACACTGGGACTGGTAGGAGAGTCCGGCTGTGGAAAAAGTACGTTTATGAAATTTCTGGTATCTCTCGATATCCCTTCCGAGGGTGAGATCCTGTACCGTGGAAAAGATATCACAAAATTAAAGGGAGAAAAACTGCGTCAGAACCGCCAGCATATTCAGATGGTTTTTCAGGATCCGACCGCATCCTTTAATCCGAAAATGAAGATCCGTGATATCATATGCGAACCGTTACTGAACTTCGGGAGAATCAAAAAATCCGAAAAAGAAGAAAACTGTCGCAGACTTCTGGAGCTGGTAGAACTGCCGGCAGAATTTTCGGATCGTTATCCACATAATATGAGCGGCGGTCAGAGACAGCGTGTGGCGATCGCCCGTGCCCTGGCTCTGGAACCGGAAGTGATCATCATGGATGAAGCAACCTCCGCACTGGATGTATCGGTGCAGAAGACGATCATCGAGCTGATCACGAAATTACAGAGAGAAAAGAATATTACGATCGGATTTATCTGTCATGATATTGCGCTGATCGAGCAGTGTGCCCATCAGATCGCAGTCATGTATCTGGGAAATGTGGTGGAAGTACTTCCGGGCGGACAGCTTTCCAAAGATGCTGTGCATCCGTATACGAGAGCATTGATGGGGTCTGTCTTCGATATTAACATGGATTTTTCCAAACCGATCGAGAACCTGGAAGGAGAAGCGCCAAGCCCGCTGGAGCTGCCGGAAGGCTGCCCGTTCCAGGGACGATGCACCAAATGCATGGCGATCTGCAAAAAAGAAGCTCCGCAAATGGTCAGCCTTACACCGGATCATCAGGTCGCCTGTCATCTGTATACAAAAAATATGCAGAAATAAATAAAACAGGAGAAAAGTAAGGTGAAAGAAAATAAGAGTAACAGTCTGATTGAAGGAGACATTGGGAAAGCAATTTTATTCTTTGTGCTGCCTCTGATCGCGGGAAGCCTGATCCAGCAGCTGTATGTGACGGTGGATGCAATCATTGTAGGACGGTTTGCAGGAAAAGTGGGACTGGCAGCGATCGATTCGATCAATACGCTGTTTAAGTTCCCGATCAACTTTATGAATGGTCTGGCGGCAGGAGCAACGATTATTATTTCCAGGTATTTCGGAGCGAAAGCTATAGAGCATCTGCATCGTTCGATCCGTACGGCGGTCACGATCGCATTTGTCCTGGGAATCATCAGTTCTTTCGGAGGCGTACTGCTTGCTCCGCAACTGCTGAAACTGATGCGTGTTCCGGCGGATATCTACAGGGATACGCTGACATACTGCACGATTTATTTCGGTGGTCTGTGGTCCCTGATCCTTTATAATATGGCAGCGGGGATCCTGCGTGCCTTCGGGGATTCGAAACGTCCGTTGTATGTACTGCTTGTGAGCAGCTGCATCAATATTTTAGGTGATCTTCTTTTGGTAGGTGTTCTGCACCTGGGAGTAGGCGGTGCGGCTGCTGCCACGGTTGCGGCACAGATCGTCAGCGTGGTTCTGACCTTTCTGTTCCTTGCGAGAGAAGAACATCTTCGCGGAAAAGTGCATGTCTGGCATCTGCATTTTGGCAGAGAGCATATGGCGATGATGATCCGTACCGGATTTCCGCTTGCCCTGCAGTCCATGCTGTTTCCAATCGCCAATTCCATCGTACAGGCGAGTGTTAATACGATGGGAACCGACAGCATCGCAGCCTGGAGTATCTGTGACAAGCTGAACATGCTGATCTGGCTGCTCGCCGATTCCATGGGACCGGCGATGACGACTTATGTTGCACAGAACCTTGGTGCCGGACAGAAAGAAAGAGTCAAAAAGGGAGCGGTGATCGGAACCGGAATCTCCGTACTTGCGGTGGGAGCCGTCAGCCTGTTTCTGTTTTTTGCCTCTGGATGGGTCGGTCCGTGGTTTATTGATAAAAAAGATGCTCAACTTTTGATTCCACTTGTGGTAAAATATATGCAGATGATGGCGCCGTTTTATCTATTTTATGCGATTGCGGAAGCATTATCCGGTGCAAGCTGCGGTTTAGGGGAGACCGTTGCACCGATGATTACGACGCTTCTCAGTATCTGTCTGTTCCGGGTATGCAGTATCTGGGTGATCCTTCCGAAGTTTGAGACGATGGAATGTATCATCTGGATCTACATTGCTTCCTGGATCGTGGCAGGTCTGTCTTTTATCGGATTATTCTGGTATAAGAGCAGAAGAAAATTACAGGAAGACAGGTAATGCATCCGGAAAACAGCTGAAACAGAAAATGTAAGATTCCGGACATACCTGTCGGAAAAGATGGGAGTATCGTATGGAATTAAGAGAATTACAGTTCTTCGTTGTGAGTGTGGATGCAGGAAGTTTGAGTCGGGCTGCGCAGATTTTGTATACGACGCAGCCGCATGTAAGTAAAACAATCAAAAAGCTGGAGAGGACACTTGGGTATCAGCTTCTCGAGCGAAGTAAAAAAGGTGTGGAGCTTACGAAAGAGGGAGAAAAAGTATACGATCAGGCGAGAAAAATGTTAAGCTCTATGGAAGAGATCCAGAGGATCCATACGGAGACACAGGAGAGCACGATCCGTATCGCATCCATGCCAAGCAGTCTTCTGAGCGAAGAATTTGCCACGTTTCTTGCCGAACATCCGGAACTGCGAGCCGTCTATTATGAGGAAGCACTTGAAAAGATCATTCATCATATCTGCCACCGGCAGGTGGAGGTCGGCTTTGTGTTTATCTCCAAGATGCAGCGGCAGGCGTTTGAGCGGATGATACAGAAGAGAAAGATGACGTTCACACCGTTAAAAGAAAAAGATATGGCATTGTATGTGGGACCGAATCACCCGTATTATGAAAAGGAGTATGTGACAAAAGAAGAACTGCGAAATCTTCGCTATGTACAGCATGAGGAAGATCAGATTTCTCTGCTTCATACCTCAGGACATCTGCAGGAAGATCTGATCGACGGCAGAGACTTTCAGCAGATCGTCACGGTAAACAGCAGTTCACTGATGCAGGAACTTTTGAGAGAGACAGATCTTGCCAATCTCAGCTGTGATCTGCAAAAGGAGAAAGAGAGGGACAGCCGGATCCGGACCATTCCGATCCGGAAAAGTCATGCGAAAGTCTGCTTCGGTTATCTGCACCGACAGGACTGCCAGCTCAGGAGCTACACGGAAACATATCTGAAACGATTGCAGGAAAAACTGAAATAATAGACAAAAAAAACAGGAAAAATTTGTTGTTTTCATACAAGGTCATGATTGCAAATCTTCCGGAAAATGGTATGATAAAGAATGACAAAATAAAAGAGATAACGATCCGGTCGGGAGGATAACGAAAAGGGGCGGAACGTTACGGGGAGAGATGTGACGAAAACGATGACAACAAAGAAAAAGATTCTGACAGGGATTGCAGGTGCGCTTTTTGCAGTCGTAGCAGCCGGATACGGTGCAGCAGCGTATTATTATAGCAATCATTTTTATTCTCACACAGAGATCAACGGTACGGACTACGGGGAGATGACCGTACAGGAAGTAAAAGATAAGATTACGGAGCAGTTACCGTCTTATCAGATTACAATAAAAGAACGAAACGATCAGGAAGAGACACTGACCGGACAGCAGTTACAGCTGACCTATCAGGATAACGGAGAGATCGACGACCTGATGAAAAACCAGAAGTCATGGGGCTGGGTGTTGCATGCATTTACCGGGGTCCATGCGGAACTGAAAAACATGGTGGCAGTGGATGAGGATGCATTAAAACAGGCAGTGGAAAGTCTGTCCTGTATGCAGCCGGAGAACATGCAGGCTCCGCAGGATGCCTGTGTGAGTGCGACCGATGACGGATATGCGGTGATCCCGGAAGAACAGGGAACGACGCTGGAAGAAGAAAAAGTGATTGACGGTATTCGTCAGGCGCTTGTAAACGGAGAGACGGTCTGTGATCTGGATGCCGCAGACTGCTATGCAAAACCGCAGATCTTACAGGACAATGCAGATCTTCAGGCGCAGGCAGATGCGATCAACCAGAAACTTTCGGCGAGTCTGACGATGGATTTTGGAACAGACCGGCAGGAGGTGCTTGATAAAACCACACTGAAAGACTGGGTGGTACAGGCAGAAGACGGAAGTTACGCGATCGACGAAGCAAAGGTAACGGAATACGTAGCCGGACTGGCACAGAAATACGATACCGTCGACAGCGAACGGTCGTTTACCACAACTTCCGGAAGTACGGTGACGCTGACACCGGGAGATTACGGATGGAAGATCGATCAGAACAGTACGACAGCGAATCTGCTGGATGCGATCAATAACGGAACACAGGGAGCGTTTGAAATTGTTTATTTAGCTACCGCGATGAGCAGAGAGGCAAATGATATCGGCAGTTCCTATGTAGAACTGAGTCTGTCGGATCAGCATTTCTGGGTTTATGTGGATGGAAAGCAGGTGCTGGACTCTGCGGTGGTAACCGGATGCCTGAACAAGGGAACACAAACGCCAAAAGGTGTCTATAAAGTAAAAGGAAAAACAACGGACTATACGATGCGCGGCACGAAGAATGCCAGCGGCAACTGGTCCTATGAAGTGCACTGCAATTACTGGATTCCGTTTGCAGCGGAAAATACGATCGGATTTCACGATCTGGTCACCAGAAGCGACTGGAGTAGCACGGCATATATCAACAATGGATCACATGGATGTGTCAACACACCGTTGGATAAAGTGAAAGAGTTGTACAATATTGTCTCTTACAAATTCCCGGTTGTAGTATATTAACACAATAAAAGCCATTCTGACAGCAGACAGCTGTTGGAATGGCTTTTATTGTGTTTTAGGTCGATATTGACATGAAAAAAGGTCGGAATTGACACTATTGTTTTTGCGCGAAAATAGTATACTGAGATTGTTTCAAACGTGGGGAACTATGTATGGGAGAGGGTATTGGGATGAAAATGAATGCAAAAAAATTAACGGCGCAGTGTGCTGTATTACAGGGGAGTTATTGGGTGGCGGTCTGTGCGATCAATGGGTTTGCAACGGTATTTTTATTACATATGGGACTGAAAAGTTCTCAGATAGGAGTCGTGCTGGCTCTTGGAAATATTCTAGGAGTTATATTACAGCCGTTTGTTGCAGCGGCGGCGGACCGCGCAAAACGGGTAACTTTACAACAGATGACTGCAGGGATGGCAATTGCCATAATCCTGCTGCTGATTCTGATGCAGTGTATGTCCAAAATGGTACCGGGAATCGTGCTGTCATTTTTGATTGTTAATATGTTATTACAGGTGGTACAGCCACTGATCAATTCTATCAGTTTGTATTATGTGAATCATGGTATCTATGTGAATTTTGGAATTGGAAGAGGAGTGGGCTCTGCATCCTATGCGGTGGCAGCTTCGTTTTTGGGAATTCTGATCGGCAGGTATTACGGTCTGGCAATTATGGCTGTTGGATGTCTGTCTTTTGCGGTGATGTTCGTTACTTTGATTTCCATGCCGGTTGTAAAGGATCTGAATGAAAGTAAAAAAGAAGAACAGAAAAATACTGCAAACAGCCAGAGAGGTGGCGGGATTCTGGAATTTGCATGTCGCTATCGGAATTATATGCTGGTATTGCTGGGAATGATATTAATCTATGTAGAAAGTACATATGTGAACAATTATCTGATCAATATTGTGGTAAGCCTCGGGGGAGATATAAAACGGATGGGAACACTGCTGACAGTATCTGCAATGAGCGAACTTCCTACGATGTTGTTGTTTTCCAGGCTGGTTGGCAAATGGGACAGCAGAAAACTGATTCGGTTTGCGGCGGTAATGTTTTCTGTGAAAGCACTGGGGTATCTGGTGTGTGGCAGTATATCGTTCCTGTATGTAGTGCAGATGCTGCAGATGTTATCGTTTGCATTATGTCTGCCTTCTGCGGTATACTATGTAAATGAAACGATGGCTGTGGAGGACAGAGTGAAGGGGCAGTCGCTGCTGATTGCGTCAAGTACCATGGGAGGGGTATTTGGCAGTCTGTCCGGTGGTGTGCTTGTGGATTTTGCCGGAATAAAGGCAATGCTTGCAACCGGTCTGGGACTGTCCATGATCGGCACGGCAATCGTGTGCATTTTTGTATCGCGAAAAGACAACTAGGAGGAAACGATGAATTTTATCAGTGCGTTTGAGGTGATCGGCCCCAATATGGTGGGACCGTCCAGCTCCCATACAGCGGGAGCAGTATCTATCGGAAAGATGGCAAGAAAGCTTTTCAAAGAAAAAGTGACAGAGGTGACATTCACTCTGTATGGTTCTTTTGCAAGAACGTATAAAGGACATGGTACAGACCGGGCGCTGCTTGGCGGTGTGCTCGGATTTGCGACGGATGATCTGCGAATCCGGGATGCATTTGCCTGGGCGGAAAAAATGGGTGTGAAATATCAGTATATCGCCGATAAGGAATTTGTTCCGGATCATCCGAATACCGTGGATATCCAGATGACAGGGGAAAACGGCACAAAGATGCAGGTGCAGGGACAGTCTATCGGCGGCGGCAAGATCAAGATCACGCAGATCAACGGCATCAATGTGGAATTTACCGGAGAATACAGTACGCTGGTGGTCAAACAGATCGACAAACCTGGCGTAGTGACGCATATCACCCAGTGCCTGAGCAATCAGAATGTAAATATCGCGTTTATGCGGCTGTTTCGTGAAGGAAAAGGAAAAACCGCATTTTCCGTTGTGGAATCGGATGAGCGGATCCCGGATGAGATTCTCGAAGAAATCCGGCAGAATCCGTATGTGCAGGAAATATTGCTGATTCAGATATAGGAGAGACGGACAGATGACAGATTTTAAAAACGGACAGGAATTATTGGAAGTATGTAAGAAAACGCAGTGTTCGATCTCCGAGGTGATGAAACAGCGGGAGATCGAAGGCACATCCTCCACACAGAAAGAAGTGGAAGATAAGATGCGAAAAGCCCTCGCGATTATGAAGGAAGCAGTAAGAAAGCCGTTGGAGGACCCGAAGCCGTCCATGAGCGGTCTGATCGGCGGAGAGGCAAAGCAGATTACCGGATACCGAGAGAACGGAAAAAATGTCTGCGGAACCTTTATGAACAAACTGATCGCCTACAGCATGGCGGTTCTGGAAGTCAATGCCTCGATGGGTGTCATTGTTGCAGCGCCGACGGCAGGTTCTTCCGGTGTGGTTCCGGGCGTGCTCCTGGCATTGCAGGAGGAAAAAGGTTTTACGGATGAACAGATGGTAGACGCGCTGTTTCACACGGCAGCGATCGGTTATCTGATGATGCGGAATGCCTCGGTGGCAGGTGCGGAGGCAGGCTGTCAGGCAGAGGTTGGCGCTGCATCGGCGATGGCGGCTGCAGCTGTGACGGAACTGATGGGCGGAACCCCGCAGATGTGTCTGCAGGCGGCAGCCATGGCGATCTCGAATCTGCTTGGTCTGGTCTGTGATCCGGTAGCAGGTTTGGTGGAAGTTCCCTGCCAGAGTCGGAATGCGGTTGGTGCGGTCAATGCCGTGACCTGCGCGGAGATCACACTGAGCGGCGTGGTATACCCGATTCCGTTTGATGAGATGGTGGATGCGATGTACAAAGTAGGAAAGAGTATCCCGTTTGAACTGCGCGAGACAGCTATCGGCGGATGTGCCGGAACACCGACCGGATGCGGAATGCGTTGCAGAATCTGACGGAAAAACGACAGAAAAATAAAAAATGTATAAAATCTTTCTGAGTGAAAAATAAATTTTGTATAAATCGACAGTTGTGGAAGAAAAACAAAAGTGGTAAAACTAATATAAGCTCAAACATAGAAAAACATTGATGAAGACAGGTTGTACAGGATAATTTCTTTCAGAGAGTTGCCGGTCGGTGTGAGACAATAGAAGACCTGATACAATATCCCTTCGGAGTATCCGCTCTGAAACGTAAGTAAGAGCAGACGGCGCTCACCGTTATCAGAGATCTGTTATCACCGGGAAACCGGCTGACAGTACAAAAGAGATTGTCATTATGACAATAAAGCAGAGTGGTACCGCGGAAAAGATTCGTCCCTGCAGCAAATAAAGCTGCAGGGCTTTTTATTTTGAAAGAGTGAAAAACTCAGGGTATCCCTTATGCGCCGGGGAAGTCGTTCATGTTTTCTGAATGAGTCAGAAAAAGGAGGAAAAAAACATGAGTGGTATTATGATGATGGTAATTGCCATTGTGGTATTGGGCGGAGCCTATATCTTCTATGGTCGTTACCTCGAGAAAAAATGGGGCATTGATCCCAACGCCAAAACTCCGGCTTATGAAATGGAAGATGGCGTAGACTATGTGCCGGCTGATACTAATATCGTATTTGGTCATCAGTTCGCATCCATCGCAGGTGCGGGTCCGATCAACGGACCGATCCAGGCTGCAATCTTCGGATGGCTGCCGGTACTGTTATGGATCCTGATCGGTGGTGTGTTCTTCGGAGCAGTGCAGGATTTCTCTGCAATGTATGCCTCTGTAAAGAACAAAGGACGTTCCATCGGATCCATCATTGAAACTTATATCGGAAAAACAGGAAAGAAACTGTTCCTGCTGTTCTGCTGGCTGTTCTGTATCCTGGTTGTAGCTGCTTTCGCTGATGTTGTAGCAGGAACTTTCAACGGATTCCTGACAGCAGATGACGGAACCGTATCCAAGATCACTGCAAATGGTGCAGTAGCAACAACTTCCATGTTATTCATCATCGAAGCTGTATGCCTGGGCATGATTCTTCGTTACGGAAAACTGCATAAATGGGTCAACACAGCAATCGCTATCGTGATGCTGGTTGGAGCAGTAGCACTGGGTATGAATTTCCCGATGTATCTGCCGAGAACCACCTGGCATGTGATCATCTTCATCTACATCCTGATCGCATCCGTAGCTCCTGTATGGAGTCTGCTGCAGCCTCGTGACTACCTGAACAGTTACCTGCTGATTTTTATGATCATCGCAGCTATCGTAGGTGTGTTTGTTGCAAACCCACAGTGCCATCTGGAAGCATTTACTTCCTTTAACGTAGACGGACAGACTTTATTCCCAATCCTGTTCGTAACCATCGCATGTGGTGCCGTATCCGGTTTCCATTCACTGGTATCTTCCGGAACCGCATCCAAACAGATTAAAAATGAAAAGAACATGCTGCCGGTATCCTTCGGTGCCATGCTGATGGAAAGTATGCTGGCTATCATCGCTCTGATCGCCGTTGCATCTTTCGCAAAAGGAGAAGCAGCAGCACAGGGACTGACCACACAGCCGCAGATCTTCGCAGGAGCAATCGCAAACTTCCTGGAAGTGATCGGTCTGCCGCATACTCTGGTATTTACCCTGATCAACCTGGCAGTATCTGCATTCGCACTGACCTCTCTGGACTCTGTAGCCCGTGTCGGACGTCTGTCCTTCCAGGAATTCTTCCAGGATAACGATGTGGATGAAAAAGATTACACACCATTCCGTAAACTGATGGTAAACAAATATTTTGCAACCATCCTGACTCTGGTACTGGCTTACCTGCTGGCAAAAGTCGGATACGCTGAGATCTGGCCGCTGTTCGGTTCTGCCAACCAGCTGCTGTCTGTACTTGCTCTGGTTGCATGTGCCGTATTCCTGAAAAAGACAAAACGTCAGGGTGTTATGCTGTGGGCTCCTGCAGTATTCATGATGGCTGTAACATTCAGTGCTCTGGGTCTGACCATCTACAAACTGACCGGTGCTCTGATGACTACAGGTCTGGATCTTGGAAATACCCTGCAGCTGATCTTCGCAGTACTGCTTCTGATCCTTGGTGTGATCGTAGCAGTACAGGGTATCAAGAAACTGTTCGAAAAACCGCAGGAGAAAGCTGCTTAATCGGACAGGGAGTTATCTGAATAAAATAAAAATACATAAAAGGCTTTCGCAGCCGGAGATGAATGAATCCGAGCTGCGGAAGCCTTTTATGTTGCAGTTCATATCAAACAGCGGTTCAGAGAAAGCAATGTTGATTCTTTCACTCTTTACCAAAATAAAATTTTTTGTAAAAAGCATAAAAACATAGTTGACAAGTAGGTATAAGGGGATTATAATACACTCAACAAAACAAAAACAACGTAACTGTTCAGTATCTTCACAGTTACGAGCCAAAATGCATGAAAAATCACCTTTGGTGATGACATTTTGACTTGTAGGTCTCGAGATTTTGGCATATACATGCCAAAACACCTCGCGGAATATTACCTACGGAATAGTTACAAAAAAATTATGTAGCTGCGAGGGGAACGAACGGTTGCGAAATAAAAAAAGGAAAAGAGAGGAAATGTATTATGGGAAATATTTATAAGGGAACCTTAGGACTGATCGGAAACACCCCACTGGTAGAAGTGGTAAACATAGAAAAAGAACTGGGTCTGGAAGCTACTCTTCTGGTAAAACTGGAATATTTTAACCCGGCCGGAAGCGTAAAAGATCGTATCGCAAAAGCAATGATCGAAGATGCAGAAGAAAAAGGACTCTTAAAAGAAGGTTCCGTAATCATCGAGCCTACCTCCGGTAACACCGGAATCGGTCTGGCATCCATCGCAGCATCCAAAGGATATCGTATCATCCTGACCATGCCGGAAACCATGAGTGTTGAGAGAAGAAACATCCTGAAAGCTTACGGTGCAGAACTGGTGCTGACGGAAGGAGCAAAAGGAATGAAAGGAGCCATCGCAAAAGCAGACGAACTGGCAAAAGAGATTCCGAACAGCTTTATCCCGGGACAGTTTGTAAACCCGGCAAACCCGAAAGTACATCGTGAGACCACCGGTCCGGAAATCTGGAAAGATACTGACGGAAAAGTAGATATCTTCGTAGCTGGTGTGGGAACCGGCGGAACTCTGACAGGAACCGGTGAATATCTGAAATCCCAGAACCCGGATGTGAAAGTCATCGCTATGGAGCCTGCAACTTCTCCGGTACTTTCCCAGGGCAAGAGCGGTGCTCATAAGATCCAGGGAATTGGTGCAGGATTCGTACCGGATGTACTGAACACCAAAGTATACGATGAAGTGGTTACCGTAGAAAACGACGATGCATTTGCAGGAGCAAAACTGCTGGCTAAGAAAGAGGGTATTCTGGTAGGTATTTCTTCCGGTGCAGCTCTTCAGGCAGCGATTGAACTGGCAAAACGTCCGGAAAACAAAGGCAAAACAATTGTTGCACTGCTTCCGGATACAGGAGACAGATATTACTCCACACCACTGTTCACAGAATAAAAACAAGAATCAGAAAATACGGGCGGACTGTTGCGAAAGTGACAGCCCGCTTTCTTTGTTTTTATGTATTTTTATGCAGAACCGTCTGAACAAAGCGGCCGGGAAATTGTTGCGGGAAAAGCTTCTTGTATAAATATGCACTGAGAATACAGAAAATCGTCATTTTATGTGTCACTTTGTCGAACGAAAATGGGAAAAATGTGTTGTCATATCTTGAACCAAAAAAAGATTTTTTTTATAATAGAATCAGCATTTGGAACACAGTAATCTGTGGCGGGGCCCATACTTTCCAAAATACTAAGTAGATGGAGGAGTCAGTTTAGAATGGAAAAATTAAACGTAGCCATAGCAGATGATAATGAACGAATGGTAGATCTTCTCAGTACACTGGTGAAGGGAGATAAAGAGCTGGAACTCGTCGGACAGGCGGCCGACGGACAGGAAATATACAAGATCATAAAAGAAAAAGAGCCGGATGTTGTGCTGCTGGATATTATTATGCCTAAGATGGATGGAATTACAGTCATGGAAAAGGTGAATGAAGATCCTTCTGTCAGAAAGCGTCCGGCTTTTATTATTATATCGGCAGTTGGTCAGGAACGGATCATTGAAGATGCGTTTCGGCTGGGGGCCTGCTATTATATTATGAAGCCATTTGATAACGACATGGTATTAAACCGGATCAAACAGTTCCGCAAATTTGGAAAAGGAATCCGCAGAGACAACCGGGGCACAGGCGGTCTGGGAAGAGCAGGCGAAATATCGGAAAAAAATCTGCAGATTGATGTGACGGATATCATTCATGAGATCGGTGTGCCGGCACACATCAAAGGATACCAGTACCTGCGGGATGCGATCATGATGTCGGTGGAGGATATGGAGATGCTCAATTCCATCACCAAGATCCTGTATCCGACCATTGCCAAGAAACACCAGACCACACCGAGCCGTGTGGAACGTGCGATCCGTCATGCCATCGAAGTTGCATGGAGCCGTGGCAAGATGGATACGATCGACGCACTTTTCGGCTATACGGTGAGCAACGGAAAAGGAAAACCGACCAATTCTGAGTTTATCGCTCTGATTGCGGACAAGATCCGACTGGAATATGAACACGGGACGCTTCATCGATAAATACGGATGAAAAATGCATAAAAAGACAGGCATAACCCCTTTCCTGTTTGGTAAAAATGCGGTATAATATAAGACAGATGTTGTTATAAGAAAAACAGGAGGTTATTCGCATGAAAAAGGTACTATATGTTGCATCGGAAGCCGTACCGTTTATTAAGACCGGAGGGCTTGCGGATGTAGTCGGTTCTTTACCGAAATGCTTTCCAAAAGAATATTTTGATGTGAGAGTTATCATTCCAAAATACGCCTGTATGAAACAGGAATTTAAAGATCAGTTACACTACATAACCAATTTCTACATGGATCTGAACTGGAGACAGCAATACGTAGGAATCTTCGAGCTGGAATATGAAGGAATCAAGTTCTATTTTATCGATAACGAAGAACATTTCAGTGGGGACAAACCATACTACGGCATGCCGGGAGATCTGGAAAAATTTGCATTCTTCTCCAAAGCGGCACTGTCGATTCTTCCGGTGATCGATTTCCGACCGGACATTATTCACTGCCACGACTGGCAGACCGGACTGATCCCGGTATATTTGAAAGAACGTTTCCAGGGAAGTGATTTCTACCGTGGAATCAAATCGGTTATGACGATCCACAACCTGAAATTCCAGGGCGTATGGGACATCAAGACTGTAAAGAGCATCACCGGTCTGTCCGATTACTTCTTCACACCGGACAAACTGGAGGCAAACAAAGATGCCAACTATCTGAAAGGCGGTCTGGTATACGCAGATGCGATCACAACCGTAAGTAATACCTATGCAGAGGAGATCAAGACGCCGTTCTACGGCGAAGGTCTGGATGGACTGATGCAGGCAAGAAGCAACAGCCTGCGCGGTATCGTAAACGGTATCGATTATGACGAGTACAATCCGGAGACCGACTCCATGATCGTAAAGAACTACAATGCAAAGACATTCCGGAAAGAAAAAGTGAAAAATAAGACAGCGCTGCAGGAAGAACTGGGACTGGAAGTCAATCCGAAAGCCATGATGCTCGGTGTTGTATCCCGTCTGACGGATCAGAAAGGATTTGACCTGATCGCTTACATGATGGATGAACTGTGCCAGGATGCGATCCAGTTAGTAGTGCTTGGAACCGGTGAGGAAAAATATGAAAATATGTTCCGTCACTTTGCATGGAAATACGATAAAAAAGTTTCTGCCAATATCTATTATTCAGAAGCAATGTCTCATAAGATCTATGCAGCGGCAGACGCATTCCTGATGCCGTCTCTGTTTGAGCCGTGCGGACTGAGCCAGCTGATGAGCCTTCGTTACGGTACCGTGCCGATCGTCAGAGAGACCGGTGGCCTGAAAGATACCGTACAGCCGTACAACGAGTTCGAAGGAAACGGAACCGGCTTCAGCTTCACAAACTACAATGCCCATGAGATGTTAAATACGATCCGCTACGCAGAGCGTGTATATTATGACCGCAAACGTGAGTGGAACAAGATCGTCGACCGCGGCATGGCACAGGATTATTCCTGGAAGAATTCTGCAAAGCAGTACGAAGAGATGTACACCTGGCTGGCAGGATATTAGAAAAATAATATAAAAATAATATAAAAATAATATAAAAATAATATAAAAATATGTATGATAGCAGGGAACGCCGGCGGATCTGCCGTCGGCGAAAATTCCTGTTCTTTTCTTAATTTTATTGCATTGTATATCAATAATTGGCTCAGTGAACCAATTTTGATTCTTACCCGGTAGATCGCCGAAATTGTTAGATTCCCCTCAAAAACCGAAAATACCAGTTGACAACAAAAGTAATTTGTAATAGTATGGAAACAGCAAAACGAACATAAGTTCGCACATGAAAAAAGGAGACCATTATGGCAAAAGAAGATAAATTGAAAGCCCTGGATGCGGCTTTGGGACAGATTGAAAAACAGTTTGGAAAAGGATCCGTGATGAAACTGGGAGATTCCGGTAAGAACATGAATGTACAGACCGTACCGACCGGATCTCTGAGTCTGGATATTGCACTGGGACTGGGTGGTGTTCCGCGTGGACGAATCATCGAGATCTACGGACCGGAATCCAGTGGTAAGACAACCGTAGCATTACATATGGTAGCGGAAGTACAGAAGCGCGGCGGAATCGCCGGATTCGTGGATGCAGAGCATGCGCTGGATCCTGCCTATGCAAAAAACATCGGTGTGGATATCGATGAATTGTATATTTCACAGCCGGATAACGGAGAACAGGCACTCGAGATCACTGAGACAATGGTGCGTTCCGGTGCGATGGACATCATCATCGTGGACTCTGTAGCAGCCCTGGTACCGAAAGCAGAGATTGAGGGAGATATGGGAGATTCCCATATGGGTCTGCAGGCACGACTGATGTCTCAGGCATTGAGAAAACTGACCGGTGTGGTAAGCAAGTCCAACTGTATCGTGATCTTTATCAACCAGCTGCGTGAAAAGATCGGTGTCATGTTCGGTAATCCGGAGACAACCACCGGTGGACGTGCCCTGAAGTTCTACGCTTCCGTGCGTATGGATGTCAGAAGAACCGAGACGATCAAACAGGGTGGAGAAGTGATCGGTAACCGTACCCGTGTCAAAGTCGTGAAGAATAAAGTGGCACCGCCGTTTAAAGAAGCAGAATTTGATATCATGTTCGGAAAGGGAATCTCCAAAGAGAGTGATATCCTGGATCTGGCAGTGAATCTTGGTATCATCCAGAAGAGCGGTGCATGGTTCGCCTACAATGATGGCAAGATTGGCCAGGGAAGAGAGAATGCAAAGATCTTCCTGAGAGAGAATCCGGAGATCGCAGAAGAGATCGAACGCCAGGTAAGAGCACATTACGGACTGGGTGAAGACGGACCGCAGGATATCGCAAAAGAAGCGGATGAAGCAACCGGTGCACAGAAAGATACACCGGATGAGGAAGTATGAGAATCACAGAGATTGTCCCTGTGACAAAAGCGAAGTACCGCGTTGTGACAGATGAACAGCTCGCCTTTATGTTATATAAGGGCGAGCTTTCCCGTTATCGACTGAAAGAGAACGGAGAGCTTCCTGCGGAGACTTTTCAGGAAATCTTTAAAGAGATTCTGGTCAAAAGAGCGAAGCTGCGGGCGATGCATCTGCTGACGCGGATGGATTATACGGAAGCGGAACTGGAAAAGAAGCTGATGAAGGGCGAATATACACCGCAGGCAGTAAAGATCGCCATGGATTATGTGCGCTCGTATCATTATCTGGATGATGAGAGATATGTCACACGGTATCTGTCCACCTATCAGGGAAGAAAGAGCAGACGCCAGATGCAGTTTGAACTGGAGCGGAAAGGCATTCCGCGGGAACTGATCCGACGGGGACAAGAAGCCATGGAGGATGAAGAAGGGTGTGCGGATGAGACGGATATGATCCGCCAGCTTCTGGAGAAACGCTGCAGAAATCCAAAAGAGGCCGATGAAAAAGAAAAAAGACGGCATTACGGCTATCTGATGCGCAGGGGATTTACCTCTTCGGAGATCCAGTCGGTATTCCGGGAATATTTTTCACGGGAAGAATAAAGGATTATAACTATATCTACGAAAATAATGGGGAATCCGTTGACAAATTTGTGAAATCATTATAGAATTATACTGTTGTAAACGTACAATGAAAACTAAATAAGGAGGTGCTCCTATGGCAGACGGAATCAATATATTAATTCCAATTATTGCTGTAGTCATTGCGCTGGTAATAGCGGTTCCTGTGGCTTGCAAGCTTGCCGTTGCCAAGAAAGTGAAGCAGGATGCGGAAAAAATTGGCACTGCGGAGGAAAAAGCAAGAAACATCATAGATGAAGCCCTGAAAACGGCGGAAACTAAGAAACGCGAAGCTCTTCTGGAAGCAAAAGAAGAATCTCTGAAAACCAAAAACGAACTGGAAAAAGAGACAAGGGAGAGACGCAGCGAACTGCAAAAGTATGAAAAGCGTGTGCTGGCAAAAGAAGAATCTGTAGACCGTAAGGCAAATGCACTGGAGAGACGGGAAACAGAGTATTCAGCAAAAGAAGCAGAGTTAAAGAAGAAAGAGAAACAGGTTGACGAATTACATGACCAGGGAGTACAGGAACTTGAGAGAATCTCAGGACTGACCTCCGAACAGGCAAAGGATTATCTTTTAAAATCTGTTGAAGACGAAGTAAAAATTGATACTGCGAAACTTTACAAAGAGCTGGAAAGCAAAGCAAAAGAAGATGCTGCAAAGAAAGCAAAAGAGTATGTGGTAACAGCGATTCAGAAATGTGCTGTTGACCATGTGGCAGAATCTACGATTTCCGTTGTACAGCTTCCGAGCGATGAGATGAAAGGAAGAATCATCGGTCGTGAAGGAAGAAACATCCGTACGCTGGAAACACTGACCGGTGTGGATCTGATCATTGACGATACCCCGGAAGCGGTTGTTTTATCCGGATTTGATCCGATCCGTCGTGAAGTTGCAAGAATTGCTCTTGAAAAACTGATCGTGGATGGACGTATTCATCCGGCACGTATCGAGGAAATGGTGGAGAAAGCACAGAAAGAAGTAGAGACCATGATTCGGGAAGAGGGGGAGAACGCTGCTTTAGAAGTTGGTGTTCACGGAATCCATCCGGAACTGATTCGTCTCCTTGGACGTATGAAATTCCGTTCCAGTTATGGACAGAACGCATTAAAGCATTCCATCGAAGTTGCACAGCTGTCAGGTCTTCTGGCGGCAGAAGTTGGTACGGATATCCGTCTGGCAAAACGTGCCGGCTTATTACATGATATAGGAAAATCCATCGACCATGAAGTGGAAGGATCCCATATTCAGATCGGTGTTGACTTATGTAGAAAGTATAAAGAATCTCCAATTGTCATCAACGCAGTAGAAGCCCATCACGGCGATGTAGAACCGGAATCTCTGATTGCCGGAATCGTACAGGCTGCGGATGCAATCTCAGCTGCCCGCCCGGGTGCGAGAAGAGAGACACTGGAAACATATACCAACAGATTGAAACAGTTAGAAGATATCACAAACTCCTTCAAGGGAGTAGACAAATCCTATGCTATTCAGGCAGGCCGTGAGGTTCGGATTATGGTATTGCCAGATCATGTCAATGATTCTGATATGGTATTACTGGCAAGAGATATTTCCAAACAGATTGAAGCTGAACTGGAATATCCTGGACAGATCAAAGTCAGTGTAATCCGTGAAAGTCGTGTCGTAGATTACGCAAAATAAAGTTTGCAGATGACGACCGATGAGGACAGTCAACAACACCCCGGTGTAAAACGAAAGTTTTAGACCGGGGATTTTTAATATGGAGCAAAACGATGAAAAAAACGATAGTAAGGGAGTATCGACTCCAGTTTCCTTATATAAAAGAGAAACAGGAACTGACACTTGCCTTTTTGACGGATCTTCATGATCAGGTCACAGGTGAGGACGGGGAGCGGATTTTTCAACTCCTCGAAAAACAACATCCGGATCTGGTGTTGGTCGGCGGGGATGTCGTTGTCGGAAAAAAGGGATGTGAAACAGAAAAAGCGTTTGGTTTTCTGAAAAAACTGTCGGAAACATATCCGGTATATTATGCAAGCGGCAACCATGAACAACGGATTGTCGAACATCCGGAGATTTACGGAGAGGTCGGGAAAAGATATGAGGCAGCAGTAGAAGAACTGCCATTACTGCGGCTACGGAACCGGAAAGTGCAGGTGGAGAAGAAGGGAATACCGCTTACCATCTGCGGGCTGGAGACGGACGAAAGATTTTATGAGAAAGGGCGTCGGAAAGAGGGCATGGTGGAAGAACTGGAAAAACGGTTCGGACAACCGGATCCTGACCGGATCACGATTCTTCTGGCGCATAATCCACGCTATAAGAAAGAGTATCTTTCCTGGGGTGCAACGGTGACATTCTGCGGACATTACCACGGCGGGGTGATGATGTTCGGGAAGAGACGGGGAGCGATTTCTCCGGATTTTCGGCTCTTTCCGGGCGAATGTGGAGGAATCCACAAAAAGGGAGAACATGCAGTGATCGTCAGTGCCGGGCTGGGGGAGCATACGATCCCGTTACGGATCCATAACCCAAGAGAACTGACGATCCTTCGAATCTGCGCTTTACAAAACCGGAAAATGCCTGTAAAATAAACATTCAGGTATAAACGAAAAGAAAAAGAGGAAGAAACATGGGAATACCGGTAAAACTGGAGGCATTTGAAGGTCCGCTGGATCTGCTTTTACATCTGATCGAAAAGAATAAGATTGATATTTACGACATTCCGATCGTAGAGATCACAGAACAGTATATGGAATATATCCGGCAGATGCAGGAAGAAAACCTGAATATCATGAGTGAGTTCATGGTAATGGCGGCAACGCTCCTGGATATCAAGTGTAAGATGCTTCTTCCAAAAGAAGTAACCGAAGAAGGGGAAGAAAAAGATCCCCGTGAAGAACTGGTACAGCAGCTGTTGGAGTATAAGATGTATAAATATATGTCCTACGAGCTGCGAGACCGTATGGCAGATGCTTCCCGTTGTGTATACCGGGCGGAGAGCATGCCGAAAGAAGTGCTGGAATATCGACTGCCGGTGGATATCCAGGAACTGATCGGTGATCTGACACTGGCAAAACTTCAGAATATTTTCAATTCTATCATCAAACGACAGGAAAACAAGGTGGATCCGATCCGAAGCAAATTCGGTAAGATCGAGAAAGAAGAAGTCAGTCTGGAAGACAAGATGAGTGATCTGGAGCTGTATGCCAGAACACATCGCTATTTTTCCTTCCGGGGGCTTCTGGAAAAACAGTCGAGTAAGATTCAGGTGATCGTTACGTTTCTTGCGATCCTGGAACTGATGAAAACCGGTGTGATTACCATAGAACAGGAACATTTGTTTGATGATATTCAGATTACATCTTTAAAATATGAGGAGCAGCAGGAAGATGGAGAAACTGGAAGCAGCGATTGAGGCTATTTTATTTTCCGCGGGTGATTCGGTGGAGACAGGAAGAATCGCGAAAGCAATCGGGCAGGATAAAAACACGACGGAAAAAATCATCCGGAATATGATGTTAAAATACAATGCCAGAGATCGTGGAATCAAAATCCTGGAACTGGACGGAGCATTTCAGATGTGTACCAAGCAGGAATATTATGAATATCTGGTGGAGATCGCATTGCAGCCGAAAAAAGCAGTGCTGACAGATGTCATGCTGGAGACACTCTCGATTATCGCCTACAAGCAGCCGGTAACGAAACAGGAGATTGAAAAAATCCGTGGAGTAAAGTGTGACCATCCGATCAATAAACTGGTGGAATATAATCTGGTACAGGAATTGGGACGACTGGATGCACCGGGACGACCGATCCTTTTTGGAACGACGGAAGAATTTTTAAGAAATTTCGGGGTGCAGTCCACCGAGGATCTGCCGACGATCAGCCCGGTAAAACTGGAAGATTTCAAGGCAGAGGCGGAAGAAGAGATTCAGTTACAGCTGGATCTGTAAAAAACAGGTTCTAAAAGAAAAAGAGCCGCATATAGTATCTTTGGAAAACTGTGATAAAAAACGGGGGATACTATATGGGAAGAATAAAGCGGGGATTATTGTTGCTGCTTTTCCTGCTGGTGGGAACGCCGGCAGTGGGATATGGTATGCAGTTGAGTGAATCAGAACTTTATGCGCGTTCGGCATGTCTGATGGATGCAGACTCCGGACGTGTTTTGTATTCTAAAAACAGCGAGCAGAAGCTTCCGATGGCAAGTACCACGAAGGTTATGACCTGTATTCTGGCACTGGAAGACGGACGGATGGACGATCTGGTCACCGTATCTGCCTATGCGGCGAGCCAGCCGAAAGTACATATGGGCGCAAAAGCAGGAGAGCAGTTTTATCTGCAGGATCTTCTGTATGCGCTGATGCTGAATTCGGATAACGATGCGGCGGTAATGATCGCAGAGCAGGTCGGGGGATCGGTGGAAGGATTTACGGAAAAGATGAATCTGAAAGCAAGGGAAATCGGCTGTGAAGATACTTATTTTATCACGCCGAACGGTCTGGATGCGGAGAATGAAAATGGGATCCACAGTACCACGGCGGAGGATCTGGCAAGGATTCTGCGATATTGTATTATGGAGTCTCCGAAGAAAGAAGATTTTCTGGCAATCACGCGGATGCCGTCCTATACATTCTGGAACTACAGCAAGACACAGGTCTATCAGTGCACAAATCACAATGCGTTTCTGGGAATGATGGACGGAGCGCTGACGGGGAAAACCGGATTTACGGGGAATGCCGGGTACTGTTATGTGGGAGCCTTACAGTGGGAAGGAAAAACACTGATCGTGTCTCTGCTTGCGTGCGGATGGCCGAATAATCGGGGATATAAATGGGAGGATACCAGAAAACTGATGACTTACGGGCTGACGAATTATGAATACCGGGAAGTCTTTGAAAAGAAGGAGCTCGGACGACTTGCAGTGGTCAATGGGCAGAAAAAAGGGACTGCGATTGACGATGTGGCAACGACGCGTCTGGAATACGGGGCAGATATGGAGCAGATGCATCTGTCGCTGCTTTTACGGAAGGATGAACAGATTACCGTTCGTTATCAGCTGCCGGCACAGCTGGAAGCTCCGGTCAGGAAGGGACAGCAGGTCGGGGTGGTGCAGTATTTTCTGGGAGAAAAGCTGCTGCAGGAATATCCGGTGTATGCGGGAGAACGGGTGGATGTGAGAGATTATTACTGGTGTCTGGAACAGGTAGGTGCGGCGTACTGCGCCTGAGAGGAAGAAAACATGAGAAAAATGACAGAAGAACTGGAAGACTGCCCGGTAATTGCGGCAGTGAAAGATGAAAAAGGCCTGGAAGAGTGCCTGAAGATGGATGTGGGAATGGTATTTGTCTTATATGGAACGGTATGTAACATCGGCGAGATCGTAAAAAAGATCAAGGAAAAAGGGAAAATTGCGGTAGTACATATCGATCTGATCCAGGGGTTGAGTGGAAAAGAGGCGGCAGTGGAGTTCCTGAAAACCTATACCCGTGCCGACGGAATCATTACAACGAAACCGGCACTGGTCAGGTGTGCAAAAGAACTGGGAATGTTTACCGTGCTTCGCTTTTTTGTGATCGATTCGATGGCGTACGATAACATCCAGAGACAGACTGCGGATTATCGTCCCGATGTGATCGAGATCCTTCCGGGACTGATGCCGCGCGTGATAGAAAAAATCCGAAACAGCGTGCGCTGTCCGGTGATTGCGGGCGGTCTGATCAGCGAGAAGGAAGATATTGTGGCAGCCCTGAAAGCCGGTGCTGTCGCAATCTCGACCACAAATGAAAATGTATGGAAAATGTAAGAAGATAGACAGCATTTGCCTGTTGTGTTTTCGGAAAGTTCGGTATATAATTTTTCCATACGAAGAAACGCTGTAAAAAGAGAAAACAGCAACACAGATAATGGAGGAAACAGCATGTTTTGTAAATATTGCGGAAACCGTCTGGATGACGGAGATCGTTTCTGTGGGGCATGTGGTCATCCGGTAGATGAAAAACCGGTGCAGGAAGCTGCGCCTGAAAAAGTCTATAAAAAACAGGAGGATGAAGCGCCCAAGATCAGAAAGAGAAATTCGGAACCGGAATACGATAACCGTATGACTGCCGGTATGGGGTATGGATATCGGGTAGATGAGGATTCCGATTCGGAAGATGACGATGAGGATGATTACGAAGAAGAGTGGGAGCGGGAAGAGAAAAAAGAAAAGATTACCTTTGCCGTTCTCGGCGTAATCATTGTAGTTCTCGTAGTTGCGATCGTATTTGGTGTGGTAAAACTGGTTGGCGCCGGAGGCGGCGATACGAAAAAAGTTTCTCAGCTGAACGAGCAGATGAAAGAAGATATGCAGAAGAGTCAGGAGAGAGATGATAACGAGACCGCACAGGCACCAGCCGAAGAACCGGAAACAGTGGCACCGGAAGTTACAGCGACACCGGAACCGACACAGGAAGTTGTGCCAACGCAGGAAGCGGAGGCAGCAACGGTGGCACCGACACAGCAGGCGACACCGGAACCAACCCCGGAGGTTGTGGTTCAGGAACAGAACGAAGCGGCAGCCAGTGACGCGGGAGCAGATACCGGAAGCGGCGATTATGTGATTCCGGACAGCAGTACCAGATATCTGACGAATGCAGATCTGAACGGACTCTCCGAGTGGCAGATCCGTATCGCGAGAAATGAAATTTATGCCCATCATGGCAGAATCTTCAAGTCGGATGATCTGGCAGACTATTTTGCATCGAAAAGCTGGTACACACCAAGCGTATCGGCAGATCAGTTTGACAATTCGTATCTGAACTCGATCGAGATCGAGAACCTGAAACTGATCACCGCCTATGAAAAGGCTCACAATCTGAATCAGTAACAGAAAAGTCAAAAACAGGAATCTCCTGAAACAGAGAAACAAAGTATGTGGATCTGTTTCGGGAGATTTTTTTGATACCGGATTATTCCGTACTTTATACCCTGGTATCATTATAAAAAAATATGAAAAAAGTATAAAAACACTTGTATAACATAAAATAAGTGATATTATTAGTTAGTCGACGAAAGATTAGTCAACGAACTAATAAGAAAGGAAGAGAGAACGAATGAATGAAAAAGAGCATTCCGCAGAGTTCCTGATGATAAAATTGCTTCATGTGTATGCGGCAAAGACGTTTCATCAGCTTTCTCATGTGAATCTGCACCCCGGACAGATGCCGATGCTAAATCTCTTGTATCAGCAGGACGGACTCAGCCAGAAAGAAATCTGCAGTAAACTGTGTATCAAACCATCGACGGTGACAGTATCTTTACAGCGGATGGAAAAATCAGCTCTGGTCTGTCGGGTAGCAGATGAAAAGGATAAACGGATCCAGAGAATTTATCTGACGGATTACGGCAGAGAGCTTCACCGGGAAGTGGAGAAAATACGAAAAGAAGTAAATGCAGTGATGGTGCAGGGGATGACACCGGAAGAGGAGGATCATCTGAAAGACCAGATTCTCCAGATGCAGGAAAATCTGGAAAAAATGCCTGGAAGTATGGAAATCAAAGGTTATTTTAGGGAAGGAGAACAATAGGTATGTTACGGATGTTTCGGGAACTGAAGGGTTCCTATCGTTATATCGTGCTGATCTTCGCCCTGCTGTTCGGGCAGGCATTCTGTGACCTGGCACTGCCTTCGTACACTTCGGATATTATCAATGTCGGTGTACAACAGGGCGGTATTCCGGACAGTGTACCGGATCAGATCCGGGAAGAATCCATGGATCAGCTGTTTTTATTCATGGACAGTGATCAGCAGGAAGAAGTCAAAGAATATTATATACTGGAAGACGGTGTTTATACCCACGAAAAACTGAAAGATGAAGAAAGAGATTCTCTGAATACGATCTTCGGAAGGGCAATGCTGGCAGTGACCAGCCTGCAGCAGCCTGAGACGCAGGAGGCACTGGCACAGCAGATGCAGCTTCCGGACGGGGTGGATGTGATGGATGCGATCGCGCAGCTTCCGGATGAAGCGAGAAGCCAGATGATGGAACAGATGACCGAAAAGCTGGAGGATATGCCGGAATCCATTGTGACACAGGGAGCCATCCAGTATCTGAAAAACGAGTATCAGGAGATGGGCGAAGATCTGGACCAGATCCAGATGCAGTATGTGCTGTGGTCCGGCATCAAGATGCTGCTTCTGGCAGCACTGATCATGGTCGCTTCTGTCTGTGTGACTTTCTTCTCCTGTCGGATCGCGGCAAAACTCGGTCATGATCTGAGAAATAAAGTGTACCGGAAAGTATTATCTTTTTCGAGCAAAGAAATGGATAATTTTTCCACCGCGTCTCTGATCACCAGAAGTACGAACGATATCCAGCAGGTACAGATGGTATTTACCATGTTGTTCCGTATTGTCTTATACGCGCCGATCCTTGGTGTCGGTGGTGTGCTGAAAGTGCTGAACACAGACGCATCCATGACCTGGATCCTTGGAATCGCAGTGGCAGCGATACTGATCCTGGTAGCCGTTCTTTTCTGGATTGCGATGCCGAAATTTAAAAAACTGCAGGATCTGATCGACCGTCTGAACCTGGTCAGCCGTGAGATCCTGACCGGTATTCCGGTGATCCGTGCGTTCAGCCGGGAAAAACACGAGGAAGAGCGGTTCGAGGAAGCGAACCGGAGACTGACGAAGACCAACCTGTTTGTCAACCGTACAATGACGTTTATGATGCCTCTGATGATGCTGATCATGAACGGAATCAGTGTACTGATCATCTACACCGGTGCACACAGTATCGATGCCGGTAATATGCAGGTGGGTGATATGATGGCATTTATCCAGTATGCGATGCAGATCATCATGTCGTTTTTGATGATCACGATGATGTCCATTATGCTGCCGCGTGCCGGTGTGGCTGCCAACCGTATCCTGGAGGTTCTGGATACCCCGCTTTCCATCGAAGATCCGGAAACCAGTGAAAAACCGGAAGAAAGTGAAGAAGGAACGGTAGTATTTGACCATGTAAGTTTTTCCTATCCGGGAGCGGAAGAGGAAGTCCTTTCTGATATTACCTTCGAGGCGAAGAAAGGTGAGACGGTTGCTTTTATCGGAAGTACCGGAAGCGGTAAGAGTACGCTGGTAAATCTGATTCCACGTTTCTTTGATGTGACAAAAGGAAGCATCCGGGTGGACGGTGTGGATATCCGCAGGATGGAACTGAAAGTTCTGCGGGATCGCATCGGTTATGTGCCGCAGAAAGGGGTACTGTTTTCCGGAACGATCGACTCGAACCTCCGCTACGGAAGAGAGAACGCGACGAAAGAAGAACTGGAGAAGGCAGCAGCCATTGCCCAGGCGACAGAATTTATCGAACAGAAAGAAGAAGGCATGGAAAGCCCGATCGCACAGGGCGGAAGCAATGTGTCCGGTGGTCAGAAACAGCGTTTGTCGATCGCAAGGGCAATTGCAAAACAGCCGGAGATCTATATTTTTGATGACAGCTTCTCCGCACTGGATTTTAAGACGGACGCGGCTCTTCGAAAAGCATTGAAAGAAGAAACCGAGGAAGCCACAACCCTGATCGTTGCACAGCGTATCAGTACGATTCTGCATGCAGACCGTATCCTGGTGCTGGACGAAGGAAAGGTTGTCGGTATGGGAACACATAGAGAACTTCTGCAGTCCTGCGAAGTATATCGGCAGATTGCACAGTCACAGCTGTCACAGGAGGAACTGGATCATGAGTGAAAATAGCAGACGCCCCTCCAGAGGACCTATGGGACGGGGAAGAATGAGCGGAGAAAAGGCAAAAGATTTCTCCGAAGCAGTAAAAAAATTACTGCGTTATATGAGCAAATATAAGATCCGGCTGATCGGCATGATGATCTTTGCCATCGCCGGTACGGTATTTAACATCGTGGGACCAAAGATTCTTGGTAAAGCGACGACAGAACTGTTTAACGGATTGGTAGCGAAGGTCAACGGAACCGGCGGGATCGATTTTGACAAGATCGGACGGATCCTTTTGTGGACACTGGGACTGTATCTGTGCAGTGCGGCATTTTCCTTCATCCAGGGATTTATCATGACGGGAATCTCCAACGATGTTAGCTACTCCCTGCGAAAAGACATTTCCGGGAAAATGAACCGGCTGCCGATGAAGTATTACGAAAGCCGGACTTACGGAGAGGTGCTCTCCAGAATCACCAACGATGTGGATACCCTGCAGCAGGGGCTGAACCAGAGTATCACGCAGCTGATCACTTCGGTGACAACGCTGATCGGTGTATTTATCATGATGCTGAGTATCAACGTATGGATGACTTTATGTGCCCTGCTGATCCTGCCGTGCTCGATGTTCATTATCGGCAAGGTGATGAAGCGGTCCCAGAAGTATTTCCAGCAGCAGCAGAAATATCTGGGTGATGTGAACGGTCAGGTGGAAGAGGTCTATGCCGGACAAAATATTGTAAAGGCATTTAATAAGGAAGAAGCTGTGATGGCGACTTTCGAGGAGACGAACAAAAAGTTATACGAATCCGGCTGGAAATCTCAGTTTTTCTCTGGCATGATGATGCCGATCATGCAGTTTGTGGGAAATATCGGATATGTGATGGTGGCACTTCTCGGCGGTTTCATGACGATCAAAGGAGCCATCGAAGTCGGTGACATCCAGTCATTTTTCCAGTACATCCGAAACTTTACCCAGCCGGTACAGCAGATCGCGCAGGTTACAAATATGATGCAGTCCGCAGCGGCAGCTTCCGAGCGTGTTTTTGAATTCCTTGAGGAAGAGGAGGAAGAACAGACCGCCGAGCATCCGGTGAAACTGGAAAACGGCGTGGAAGGTCGCGTAACATTTGAACACGTAAGCTTCGGCTACCGCCCGGATCAGATCATCATAAAAGATTTCTCCGAGCAGGTGCAACCGGGACAAAAGATCGCGATCGTCGGTCCGACCGGTGCCGGAAAAACCACACTGGTGAAACTGCTGATGCGTTTCTATGATGCCAACAGCGGAAGAATCCTGATCGACGGACACGATATCCGGGACTTTAACCGGAGAGATCTGAGAGAATGTTTCGGTATGGTATTGCAGGATACCTGGCTGTTTAACGGTACGATCATGGAAAATATCCGTTACGGAAGACTGGATGCGACCGACGAAGAAGTGATCGCAGCGGCAAAAGCCGCGCATGCACACCGGTTTATCCAGACACTGCCGGAAGGATACAACACCGTGTTAAATGAAGAAGCCAGCAACGTATCCCAGGGACAAAAACAGCTCCTGACGATCGCAAGAGCGATTCTTGCCGATAACCGGCTGCTGATCCTTGACGAGGCGACTTCCTCAGTCGATACCCGAACAGAAGAACGGATCCAGAAAGCGATGGATTACCTGATGAAAGGCCGCACCAGTTTCGTGATCGCACACCGCTTATCTACGATCAAAGATGCAGATGTGATCCTGGTAATGAAGGACGGAGATATTATTGAGCAAGGAAATCATGAAGACCTCTTGGCAATGAACGGATTTTATGCTAATCTATATAATAGTCAGTTTGAGAAAGTCAGCTGACAGGCAAGAGAAAAAAGGGGGATGTTGCGATGACGCAGAAAACATCCCCTTCTTTATGCAATCTTAAGGAGGAAATCAATGAGAAATCTTTTGGTAGCACAGTCCGGAGGACCGACATCAGCAATCAATGCGACGATCGCAGGAGTGATCATGGAAGCGCATGCATCCGATCAGGTGGATACGATCTATGGTGCAGTCAACGGCATCAAAGGCGTTCTGGAGGAACGGTTTGTCAACCTGAGTGAGAAAGTACCGGGTGAGGACGAACTGGAGATCCTTTGCCAGACACCGGCAGCAGCACTGGGATCCTGCAGGGTAAAACTGAAAAATCCGGAAGAAGACGACAGTCAGTTTCAGGAAATCATCCGGATTTTCCGCAAACATGGAATCGCGTACTTTATTTACGCAGGTGGAAACGATTCCATGGATACGGTGGATAAACTGGCGGCATACTGTAAAGAACACGAAATAGAAGATATTCATGTCATGGGAGCACCGAAGACGATTGACAACGATCTGGTGGGAACTGATCACTGTCCGGGATTCGGCTCCGCAGCAAAATATATTGCAACTACATTTTCCGAGCTGGAAAGAGACTGCCATGTGTACGATACCAAGGCAGTCACGATCGTGGAAGTGATGGGAAGAAATGCCGGATGGCTGACCGCAGCTTCCGCACTTGCGAGAAATAACGGAGCAGAAGGTCCGAGCCTGATCTATCTTTGTGAGCCGGCATTTTCAGTGGAGAGTTTTCTTGCAGATGTAAAAGGAAAATTAGAGAAACAGGACAGTGTTCTGGTGGCAATCAGTGAGGGAATCAAAGACAAAGACGGTGTGTATATCTCCGAGCAGGTACAGAGCGGAGCCGTGGACAATTTCGGCCACAGCTATATCGCGGGAAGCGCCAGAGTGCTCGAAGATATCGTGCGAAGAGAAATCGGCTGCAAAGTAAGATCCATTGAACTGAATCTGATGCAGCGATGCGCCTCCCATATCGCAAGCAAGACCGACATCCAGGAGTCAAAGATGCTTGGCATGACCGCCTGCCGCTGTGCCCTGCAGGGAAAAAGCGGGCTGATGGCTTCGGTAGAAAGAATCAGCAGCTATCCGTACCAGGTGCGCTACACTGCGGTTCCGGTCTGCGAGGTGTCGAACCAGGAGAAAAAAGTACCGGCAGATTATATCAATGAAGCAGGAAACGATGTGACAGAAAAGATGATGGAATACCTGAAACCACTGATCCACGGCGAAACAGAAGTGATCTATGAAAACGGAATTCCGAAACATTTATACCTTTATTAAGTTTTTCTGAAGGCTTTTGTCAAAAAGTTATTGAAAAAAAAAGCAAAAAATAGTAGAATTATAATCGGCTGAAATTTTGTTTTCACTTAAATTTTTTATAAAAATGGAGGGCTGAAGTATGAGCAATACAGCACAAAGCGCAGCAAGCACAAGGATAGCCTCTTTGCTTGATGCAAACAGTTTTGTTGAAATCGGTGGACAGATTACTGCAAGAAGTACAGATTTCAACTTATCTGCAAAAGAAACCCCGTCAGATGGTGTCATCACCGGATATGGTGTGATCGACGGAAGCCTGGTGTATGTATACAGCCAGGATGCTACCGTACTGAATGGAACTGTTGGTGAGATGCATGCAAAGAAAATTGCAAGACTGTATGATTTTGCAATGAAAACAGGTGCACCGGTGATCGGTCTGATCGATTGCGCAGGTATGCGTCTGCAGGAAGCAACCGATGCACTGAACGGTTTCGGTGAGATCTACATGCAGCAGACAAAAGCAAGCGGTGTGATTCCACAGATCACAGGTATCTTCGGAACCTGCGGCGGTGGAATGGCTATGATTCCGGCACTGACAGACTTTACTCTGATGGAAGAGAAAAAAGCAAAATTATTTGTCAATTCTCCAAACGCCATCGAAGGAAATGAAATCTCCAAATGCGATACTTCCGCAGCTGAGTATCAGGCAAAAGAAGCAGGTCTGGTAGATTTCAAAGGAAGCGAAGAAGATGTTCTGGCACAGATCCGTGCGCTGGTAACTATGCTTCCTGCAAACAACGAAGATGATATGTCTTACGAAGAATGCACAGATGATCTGAACAGAGTATGCAAAGATCTGGCAAACTGTGCAGGAGATACTTCTATCGCACTGTCTCAGATCAGCGATAACAACGTATTCTTCGAAGTAAAAGCAGACTATGCAAAAGATATGGTTTGTGGATTCATCAAACTGAACGGTTCCACTGTAGGTGCTGTTGCAAACAGAACAGAGATCTACGATGCAGAAGGAAACCTGACAGAAACCATGGATGCAGTATTATCCGCAAGAGGAGCAAGAAAAGCAGCAGACTTCGTAAAATTCTGTGACGCTTTCAACATCCCGGTTCTGACACTGACCAATGTTACCGGATTCAAAGCAACCAAATGCTCTGAAGCAAACATGGCAAAAGCAGTTGCTGAACTGACTTATGCATTTGCAGATGCTACTGTACCGAAAGTAAACGTGATCGTAGGAAAAGCTTACGGAAGCGCTTACCTGGCTATGAACAGCAAATCCATCGGTGCAGATATGGTTTATGCATGGCCGAACGCTGAAATCGGTATGATGGATGCAAAACTGGCAGCAAAGATCATGTACGCAGATTCTGATGCAGCTACCATCAACGAGAAAGCTGCTGAATATGCAACCCTGCAGTCCAGCGTGGAATCCGCAGCAAGAAGAGGATATGTAGATACTATTATCGAAGCTGAGGATACAAGAAAATATGTGATCGGTGCTTTCGAGATGCTTTACACAAAGAGAGAGGATCGTCCAAGCAAAAAACACGGAACAGTATAATGAGGTGAGCATAAATGAAGCAGAGATGGAAAAAAATTGCCAGTCTGATGCTGGTTACAATCTGTGCATTTTCTCTGACAGCCTGCGGTAAGAAAGAAGAAACAGCTGCTTACCAGCAGATTACAGATGATATGGTAAGCAACTGTGCAGAGGTATCTCAGAGTGCAGTGGAATCTCTGGCAGGTTTCGATGATGAAACTCTGAATCAGATGACTGCAAACAGAGACACATTTACCAGACTTGCAGTATCAGCATGGATGGACCAGGAAAACGAACTTGGTAAATATGAGGAAATGGGAACCCCGACAACAGATATTGACCGTGAAGAAGGACAGGTAACTGTTGATATTCCGGCAAAATTTGACAAAGGTGATGCAGAAATCAAAGTTGTATTCAATTACAGCAGTGATTATGACCAGATGGTTCCTGCTTATATGACTATTTCCGAAGTTGAAACTACCGGAATGAAATTAAACGGTGCCGCTGTCAATACCGTTATGGGTGTCGGCTGTGTATTCGTTGTTCTGATCTTCCTGATTTTCGTTATTTCCTTATTTAAGTATGTTGGAAAGATCGGACAGAAAGAGACAGCACCGAAAGCAGCACCAGCACCTGCACCAGCAGTACCGGCTGCACCTGTTGAGGAAGACCTGACAGATGATCTGGAACTGGTAGCAGTTATTTCCGCAGCAATTGCAGCATCTGAGAACACATCCACAGACAGCTTTGTGGTTCGTTCCATCAAAAAAGTGAACAGAAGTAAATGGCAGAGAGCCTGAGCATAGGAGGAATATCACATGAAAACTTATACAATTACTGTTAATGGCAATGTATACAATGTAACTGTTGAAGAAGGACAGACAAGCGGCGCACCTGCAGCAGCTCCTGTTGCAGCACCAAAAGCAGCACCTGCAGCAGCTCCGAAAGCAGCAGCACCTGCAGCTTCCGCTGGTTCTGTAAAAGTAACAGCCGGAGCAGCCGGTAAAGTATTTAAAGTAGAAGCAAGCGTTGGACAGGCTGTAAAAGCCGGTGATCCAGTGATCATCCTGGAAGCAATGAAGATGGAAATCCCGGTTGTTGCTCCGCAGGACGGAACCGTTGCAAGTATTGACGTTGCTGTTGGTGATGCAGTTGAAGCTGGTGCTACTCTGGCATCCTTAAACTAAGACTGAATTTGCAGACAATGTAAATTCCCAAACAGCGACGACTTGCTGAATTCAACAACGGGAGGTTAAAAACATGAGTATAATGAATACATTGTCAAACTTATGGGAACAGACTGCGTTCATGAACCTGGATTGGGGCAACTATGTTATGATCCTGGTTGCGCTGGTATTCCTGTATCTGGCAATCAAACACGGATTTGAGCCACTGCTGCTGGTGCCGATCGCATTCGGTATGCTGCTGGTTAACATCTATCCGGATATTATGGCAGATCCTTACGTAGATGCTATGGGTATCGAACATGCCGGTGGTCTTCTGCATTACTTCTTCATCCTGGATGAGTGGAGTATCCTGCCGTCCCTGATCTTCATGGGCGTTGGTGCGATGACAGACTTTGGTCCGCTGATCGCCAACCCGAAGAGTTTTATTCTTGGTGCTGCAGCACAGCTGGGTATCTACAGCGCGTACTTCCTGGCTATTTTCCTGGGATTCAACGGAAAAGCAGCAGCAGCAATCTCTATCATTGGTGGAGCCGATGGTCCGACCTCTATCTTCCTGGCAGGTAAACTGGGCCAGACAGAACTGATGGGACCGATCGCCGTGGCAGCATATTCTTATATGTCCCTGGTTCCGATCATTCAGCCGCCAATCATGAAACTTCTGACAACTGAAAAAGAAAGAAAGATCAAGATGGAACAGCTTCGTCCGGTATCCAAACTGGAGAAGATCTTATTCCCGATCGTTATCACAATTGTAGTTTGTATGATCCTTCCTACAACTGCTCCTCTGGTAGGTATGCTGATGCTTGGTAACCTGTTCAAAGAGAGTGGTGTTGTAAAACAGCTGACAGAGACAGCTTCCAACGCGCTGATGTACATCGTAGTTATCCTGCTGGGTACTTCCGTAGGTGCATCTACAAGCGCAGAAGCATTCCTGAACGTAGATACTCTGAAGATCGTTCTTCTGGGTCTGGTTGCATTCTGTGTTGGTACAGCCGGTGGTGTTCTCTTTGGTAAGATCATGTGTAAACTGTCCGGTGGAAAGCTCAATCCTCTGATCGGATCTGCCGGTGTATCTGCCGTTCCTATGGCAGCCCGTGTATCACAGAAAGTCGGTGCGGAAGCAGATCCGACAAACTTCCTTCTGATGCATGCTATGGGACCTAACGTAGCAGGTGTTATCGGTACCGCAGTAGCGGCCGGAACTTTCATGGCTGTATTCGGAGTATAATACGGTAATACAAAAGCCACAGATCCCGATGCGGGCTGCCATGTCCGCAGTCGGGTATAATAGAAAGAAAGGATAAGACTATGACAGATATTGCTAAAAAACCAATTAAAATTACTGAAACAATTCTGCGTGATGCACATCAGTCTCTGATTGCAACAAGAATGACAACAGAGCAGATGCTGCCGATCGTAGATACTATGGATAAAGTAGGTTATCATTCTGTAGAGTGCTGGGGTGGTGCAACATTTGATGCTTCCCTGCGTTTCCTGAAGGAAGATCCATGGGAAAGACTTCGTAAATTCCGTGACGGATTCAAAAACACAAAACTGCAGATGCTGTTCCGTGGACAGAACATCCTGGGATATCGTCCATATGCAGATGATGTAGTAGAATATTTTGTACAGAAATCTATCGCAAACGGTATTGATATCATCCGTATCTTTGACTGTCTGAATGATATGAGAAACCTGCAGACAGCAGTAAAAGCAGCAAACAAAGAAAAAGGTCATGCACAGGTTGCACTGTCTTACACACTGGGTGATGCTTATACTCTGGAATACTGGACAAACATTGCAAAAGAGATCGAAGAAATGGGTGCGGATTCTATCTGTATCAAAGATATGGCTGGTCTGCTGCTTCCTTATAAAGCAACAGAACTGGTAAAAGCTCTGAAAGAGACTGTTAAGATCCCGATTCAGTTGCATACACATTATACTTCCGGTGTGGCTTCCATGACTTATATGAAAGCTGTTGAGGCTGGTGTTGATGTGATCGATACTGCAATCTCTCCATTTGCGCTGGGTACTTCTCAGCCGGCTACAGAGGTTATGGTAGAAACCTTCAAGGGTACTCCATATGATTCAGGTCTGGATCAGAAACTTCTGGCTGAAATCGCTGACTACTTCCGCCCGATCCGTGACGAGGCTCTGGACAGCGGTCTGCTGAATCCGAAGAATCTGGGTGTTAATATCAAAACTCTGCTGTATCAGGTACCGGGTGGTATGCTGTCTAACCTGACATCTCAGCTGAAAGAACAGAATGCAGAAGATAAGTTCTACGATGTTCTGGAAGAAGTTCCGAGAGTAAGAAAAGACCTGGGTGAGCCGCCTCTGGTTACTCCGTCTTCTCAGATCGTTGGTACACAGGCTGTATTTAACGTGCTGATGGGCGAAAGATACAAAATGGTTACAAAAGAAACAAAAGCTGTTCTCTCCGGTGAATATGGTAAGACTGTTAAACCGTTCAACAAAGAGGTTCAGAAGAAATGTATCGGTGACAAACAGCCGATCACCTGCCGTCCTGCAGATCTGATCCCGGACGAACTGGATACTCTGCGTGGCGAGATGGCTCAGTGGTCCGAGCAGGATGAGGACGTTCTGTCCTACGCACTGTTCCCACAGGTTGCTACTGACTTCTTCAAATATAGAGAGGCTCAGCAGACAAAAGTAGATGCTACGGTAGCGGATAATAAGAATGGGGCTTATCCGGTTTAAGATTGGGTAGGATTCCTTTTTAGAAAAATAGAAGAAAGTCTCACAAGATTTTTGAGTTTATCAGAGGTCTTGTGGGGCTTCTTTTTTTGTATTGGCAAAGGGGACGCCAGGACACGGGACTCCAAGGTCGGCAAACGTGGGCAGGGCAACTTTAAGCTAGCCGCTAACTTCGGCTATCGTTCACGAGGGTCGGCTGACCCTCGCGAAAGCCTGCGTAAGCGTCGGATCTTAAAGCTTGCCCTAAACGCCCACAAAGTGTTTGCCGACCTTGGAGTCCCGTGTCCTAGCTGTGTTTTGGCAGACACTAGAAAAGAAGAGCCGGGACTCTTGAAAAAGTGGGAGAAAAGATGGTAAGATAGTGCTGTTATGATTTTAGGATTGATGAGGAGTTTTGAATGAATATTATTAATATTGAGCATATCAGTAAGATTTTTGGGGAGAAGGTTATTTTTGAGGATGCTTCGTTTGGTATCCAGCAGGGGGATAAGATTGGTATTGTGGGGATTAATGGTACCGGAAAGTCTACGTTGTTGCGGATGATTGCGGGGGAGGAGGAGCCGGATGAGGGGCAGATTATCCGGCAGAATGGGTTGAAGATTGCTTATCTTCCGCAGAATCCACATTTTCCGAAGGGTGCTACGGTATCTTCGTATGCGTTGAACGGGAATGGAGATAAGGACTGGCTGGTGCAGAGTAATATGACGAAGCTTGGAATCGAAGTGTCTGAGCAGGAGGTGGAGAATCTTTCGGGAGGACAGCGGAGAAAGCTTGCGCTGGCGAAGGTGCTGGCGGGGGATTTTGATGTACTGCTGTTGGACGAGCCTACCAACCACCTGGATGAAGGGATGATCAACTGGCTGGAGGAATATCTGAAAGGATATAAGGGAGTGCTGGTGATGGTTACACATGACAGGTATTTCCTGGATAAAGTGTCCAACCGGATTCTGGAGATCAGCAGGGGAAATATGTATGGGTATGATGCGAATTATTCCCGTTTTCTGGAACTGAAGGCAGAGAGGGAGGAGATGGAACTTGCCAGTGAGCGGAAACGTCAGAGCATCCTGCGGATGGAACTGGAATGGGCGAAACGTGGATGCCGTGCCAGAAGTACAAAGCAGAGAGCACGACTGGATCGACTGGAAGACTTAAAACAGGGAAAAGCGCCGGTCAGCGATGCGGTTGTTGAGATGGATTCCGTAGAAACCCGGATGGGCAAGAAGACGATTGAACTGTATGAGGTGACGAAGAAATATGGCGATCAGATGCTTTTGAAGGATTTTACCTATACGGTTCTTCGCAATCAGCGCCTGGGAATCGTTGGACCGAACGGATGCGGAAAATCTACCTTGTTAAAGATCATGGCAGGACTGGAACAGCCGGATGAAGGTCGTGTAGAGGTAGGGGAGACGATCAAAATCGGATACCTGGCACAGGAAGAGCTGCCGATCAAAGACAGCAATCAGCGTGTGATCGATTATGTGAAAGAGATCGGAGAATATGTGCAGACAAGAGACGGCAGAATCAGTGCATCACAGATGCTGGAGCGGTTCTTATTCACACCGGATATGCAGTACACCCCGATTTCCAAACTCTCCGGTGGAGAAAAACGGCGGCTGTATCTGTTGTCTGTGCTGGTCAGCGGAGCGAATGTATTGATTCTGGATGAGCCGTCGAATGATGTGGATATCCCGACGGTTACGATCCTGGAAGATTATCTGAATGCATTTTCCGGTATTGTGATCACGGTTTCTCATGACCGGTATTTTCTGGATAATGTGGTGGATCGCATCTTTGAATTTGACGGAAACGGAACACTGCGCCAGTACGAAGGCGGTTATACGGACTACCGGGAGGCGAAAGAGCGCAGATTTGGAGAGACTGGAGCGATATCCAGCGTGCCGGGTGGAGAAAAAGAGAAGAAAGAAAAATCCACCGGAAAGGACTGGAAACAGAACCGCCCAACCAAATTGAAATTCACCTATAAAGAGCAGAGAGAATATGAGACAATCGATGATGATATCGTAGCGTTAGAGGAAAAAATCGAAAAACTGGACGATGATATGGTCAAGAATGCCACCAACTCCGGAAAGCTGGCAGAAATCATGCGGGAAAAAGAAGCTGCGGAAGCACAGCTGGAAGAAAAGATGGATCGCTGGGTGTATCTGAACGATCTGGCGGAACAGATTGAAGCGCAGAAGAGTGGAAATTAAAACAAGACCGCGCATCAGAAAAGATGGGCGATCTTGTTTGTAAACAATACAAAAGGTTTTCTCGATAAAAACCATACCAGGAAGAAGCAGAATGCCAGCAGATACAGACATTCCAGATTGCTCTCAACCGAAGTTAGAATGGAAGAACCGTATTTGAGGCAGCTGTAGACGAAACCGTGGAAGATATAGATTGCCATGGTTCGTTCTCCCAGATAGGAGTAGGATTTCTTTTCGGTCGGAAGTACCAGCATGAACAGGTAGATCAGAAGAAAAGAGATCAGATAACAGCCGATGCGGACAAGTACACCTTCGACGGAACCCATATCCATATCTGCGTAGGAGTATCGTCCATAGAAAATTTTCTGATCCAGCCGGTGATGGTAATTGTCGGTAAATAAAAAAACGGCAAAACCTCCCAGGATGGTCAGTGCACCCAGATACCCCTTCCGGTTCCGGAAACGGGCGAGGGAGGAAGAATCAAATTTTTTCCCGGCAAGAAAGAACGGGAAGAAAAACAGAATACGCGGAATCGAAAGAAAATTCCCAAAATCCGTGAATCCAATAAGAATTCCGGCAATGACGGACAAAATCATGCAGCCGGGGATTTTCTCAACCAGAGGAGAGAACAGTCTCCAGGCGAACAGTGCCATCAGATACCAGAGAGAAAATTTCGGTCTGGCAAAATAAAACCCGGTCTCTTTGTCCAGAACAAACGTATATAAAAGATAATACAGGATCTCGTATACAAAATAAGGAATGACCAGTCCGCAGAGCATTTTCTTTAAGGACGGGATCCGCTTGGAAAAATATCCGGAGATAAAGATGAAAGCAGGCATGTGGAATGCCACGATTCCCCATTTTAATTCGTAGAGAAATGAATTCTGATCGTTGCTTGGTTCAATAAAGTGACCGATGACGACCAGAAGAATCAATAATACTTTGTAATTGTCAAACAGATATTCACGCTGATCTCCCGATACGGCAGGTGCCTTTACAGTAGTGTCCATGATGAATCCTTTCTATATAAAAAGTGCAATGATTACAAATCAGTAACCATAGGTATTCTAAGAGTCATGGAGAAAAAATGCAAGGCGCAATATGGAGAAAATAGGAAGTAAAATAGATAAGTGATTGTTAAAAATTGACAGAAAGAAAAAGATACGACAAAATAAGAAAAGACAGTAGCAGAAAGGAGCAGAAAAATGGAACAGCAGAAGAGAAAAAAACGGGCGATGGCATTTGGTCTGGTGGCGATCGTACTGATTTTCTGGAATCTGATGCAGAATACAGCAGATCAGCAGAAATTACGGGTGGCATGTGTCGGGGATGAACTGACTTTTGGAACCGATGTGGAAGAACGGGAAGACAACTGTTACCCGGTACAGTTGCAGAAATACATGGAAAAGGCAGAGAAAAAATACCGGATCGGAAATTTCGGTGTGGAAGGTGCAGCGGTTCAAAAAAAGAGCAAAAAGCCATATACAAAAGAAGAACGATATGAGAGCAGTACCGAATATAAAGCGAATCTTGTTGTGATAATGCTTGGAACGAACGATACGACAGAGGAAAACTGGACAGATATCGATACGTTTCAAAAAGATTATCAATCCCTGATCAAAAACTATCAGGATTTAAAGAGCAGTCCGGAAGTCTGGCTGGTTACACCGCCGATGATCCAGTCTGATGGAAGCACAGAAATGGAAGAGAGAGCCAAAAGAGTGGAAGAAGTCAAAGATGCGGTCGAAACCATTGGCGAGAAGAACAAACTGACGGTTCTGGATCTTTACAGCTACAGCCAGGAGCATCCGGAATGGTATCAGAAAGACGGTATTCGTCTGAACAAGGACGGAGCAAAGGCAGTAGCGGACATGGTAGGCGACTGTATCGTAAATAAAAAGAAGTAGAAGCGGACAGAAACACGAAAATTTGCAGACATTCATATGATAAAGAGAAATAGAACTCAGAAATAAGGAGAAGAGAATGGATCCGTATCGTATGAATTGCCGGAACTCTTCCGGTAACTGCAGAAACCGGACCTGTGGCAACATGACAGGAAACAGAGAAGCGATGATGCCGATGGACACCAATGGCAAAACCTGCACCAATACACGCGATCGTGGTGCACAGGAAACATCTGTACAGGAGCATTTGCAGATGCTTCCACTGGCAATGGCGTATGTGCCAATGCAGAAATTCGGAAAGGTATACGAACCGGCCAGAGGATTTCAGCTTGGCACGATTTTCCCGGAACTTTGTAAACCATTTTGCGGGAAAGGAGGCGAATGCAGGCGATGATGGGACGAAACAACTGTACCTGCCAGGGAGAACGGAGCAAAGCACAGCTGATGGAGACGATCGGGCAGTCTGCATTTGCCGCTTATGATACCCTGCTTTATATGGACACCCATCCACAGGACCGGGAAGCCATGGCTTACTACCACAAACAGTCGGTGATCCGCCAGGAAGCCATGGAAGAGTACGCCAGACGCTTCGGTCCTCTGACAATGGATCTGATTGACGAGAGCAACTGCGACACCTGGGAATGGATGATGCAGCCATGGCCATGGGAAAGATCCCGGAAAGGCAGGTGTTAGTGTATGTGGATCTATGAAAAAAGACTGCAATATCCGGTAAACATCACGAAGACAGACGCACGGATCGCGAAGATTATAGCAACACAATATGGTGGCCCGGACGGCGAGATCGGTGCCTCGATGCGCTACCTCTCTCAGCGGTTCACCGCTCCGAACCGTGTCTGCATGGCGGTTCTTACCGATGTAGCGACAGAAGAGCTCGGACATCTCGAAATGGTATCCACGATCGTTCATCAGCTGACTGCCAACCTCACTGTGGAAGAAATCGAGAACCAGGGATTTGCGGACTACTATGTGGATCATGCAGTGGGAATCTGGCCGCAGTCGGCGGGAGGAATTCCGTTTAACTCCTGTGAGTTCCAGTCCAAGGGGGATCCGATCACGGATATGTTTGAGAGCATGGCTGCGGAACAGAAAGCACGGAGCACTTACGACAATATCCTGCGGGTTGTGCGGGATATTCCGGAGATTGCGGATCCGATCCGGTTCCTGCGGGCGAGAGAAGTGGTACACTTCCAGAGATTCGGTGAAGCTCTCCAGTCTCTCCAGGATCAGCTGAACAGTAAGAACTTCTATCAGATGAATCCGAGTTTTGACACCGGACTGACGCGGGAACCGTGCGACTGCCAGGGAGAATGTGTACAGTAAAAACGTAGAAAATTCAGACAATATCTTATAAAAAACAAGCAGAAATGACAAATATAAAAAAACGATAAAAATTTTATTGACACAAACGAAATACAGGTGTAAGATACACCCATACAAAGCAAAGGCGCTATGGAAAAACATCCGTAGTGCCTTTTGTCGTATCAAGGGAAATCGCACACTCTGTTTTCTTATGATACGGCAGGGCTTGAAAAAAGCGAAACAACGGCGTTTTGCAGCTTCTTATATATAATAGAAGCAAAACGTCGTTGTTTCGCTTTTTTCATTACAAAGAAAAGAGGAGGACAAAAGTATGACAGAAGAAATTATGGAAGTTCTGAACGGTCAGGTATTTGGCGTGTGGTTCCTGATCGGCGCTGCATTGGTGTTCTGGATGCAGGCTGGATTCGCGATGGTGGAGGCAGGTTTTACCAGAGCGAAAAACACGGGTAACATTATCATGAAAAACTTGATGGATTTTTGTATCGGTACCTGTACCTTTATCCTGATCGGTTTCAGCCTGTTACTGGGAGAAGATATGGTAGGGCTGATCGGAAAACCGGGATTTGATATTTTTACCAGTTATGCAGATTTTGACTGGTCGAACTTCGTATTCAACCTGGTGTTCTGTGCAACAACAGCAACAATCGTTTCCGGAGCCATGGCAGAAAGAACAAAATTCTTATCCTATTGTATTTACTCCGGTGTAATCTCCGCACTGATCTATCCGATCGAAGCACACTGGATCTGGGGTGGCGGCTGGCTGGCTCAGATGGGATTCCACGATTTTGCAGGATCCTGTGCGATCCATATGGTAGGTGGTATTTCCGCACTGATCGGTGCCAAGATCCTTGGACCGCGTATCGGAAAATTTACGAAAGATAAATCCGGAAAAATCACAAAAGTCAATGCATTTCCGGGACACAACCTGGCAATCGGTGCACTTGGTGTATTTATCCTGTGGCTTGGCTGGTATGGATTTAACGGCGCAGCTGCAACATCTGTAGAACAGCTTGGTTCTATCTTCGTAACAACAACCATCGCTCCGGCGATCGCAACCGTAACCTGTATGATCTTTACCTGGGTTCGTTACGGAAAACCAGATGTATCTATGTGTCTGAACGCTTCCCTGGCAGGTCTGGTAGCCATCACGGCACCATGTGATGTAACCGATGCACTCGGAGCAATCATTATCGGTATTGTATCCGGTCTGCTGGTAGTATTTGGTGTATGGTTCCTTGATTATGTATTAAGAGTAGATGACCCGGTTGGTGCAGTCGCAGTTCACTGCTTAAACGGTATCTGGGGAACGATCGCAGTTGGTCTGTTCGCAACCACATCCGCACCTGGAAATGATGATCTGGTTGGTCTATTCTACGGCGGTGGATTTACCCTTCTTGGAAAACAGCTGATCGGTTTTGCAGCAGTAGCATCATGGACCGTAGTAACCATCACAATCACTTTCCTTGTGATCCGTGCTGTTGTAGGCTTGAGAGTTACCGAGGAAGAGGAAATCGTAGGTCTGGATGCAATGGAACATGGTCTGGCATCTGCTTACTCAGGATTCAGTATCATGGATATTTCCAACACCATGATGATGGATGTCAATGAAAATACAAACCTTGGTACAGATGATTACAAAGCAGCATCTGATGCACAGAAAAATGCAGCAGTTAAAGTAGTAAAAGCTCCGGTAGCAGCAGATACCGGTATGTATAAAGTAGTTATCATCTCGAAACTGTCAAGATATGACAAACTGAGAAAAGCTATGAACGATCTGGGTGTCACCGGTATGACCGTTACACAGGTTATGGGCTGTGGCGTTCAGAAAGGTGCCGGCGAGAAATACCGTGGTGTTGAAATCGATGCAACCCTGCTTCCAAAAGTAAAAGTAGAAGTGGTAGTCAGCAGCATTCCGGTCGATCAGGTCATCGAAGCTGCAAAGAAAGTTCTGTATACCGGACATATCGGCGATGGCAAGATCTTTGTATACAATGTTGACAGAGTCGTAAAAGTCCGCACCGGTGAAGAAGATACGGATGCACTGCAGGATGTAGAATAAAAAGTAAACATTCTCCTTAGATAAAACAGAACCTCCGGACATCTCAGAAACATAAAAAAAGAGATGTCTGGGGGGTTTTTTTCTCTTTTTAATAGTGTTATACTAAACAAAGATATCCGGTTGTTACCTTCGGCGGGATATCGATAGCAGGGGAGCATTAAAAGAAATGAGGGTATTGCATGGAACAAAAAGAGAAAAAAAGAAAGAAAAAGAAAAACTTCCGGGGTGGATATTATGATTATAATCTTCTTGCGATCGTAATCCTGCTGATCTGCTTCGGACTGATTATGCTCTACAGTACCAGTGCCTATGAGGCGCAAATGAAATTTCACGGGGATGATATGTATTATTTCCGCCGGCAGGCGCTGATCAGCGTGGGAGCGATTGTCATTGCAATTTTGATATCAAAATTGGATTATCATCTGATGATTCCGTTTACGGGAGCGTTGTACGTGATCTCGCTTATACTGATGGCAATGGTACGTTTTTCTCCGTTTGGTGTGGAAGCATACGGTTCCAGACGATGGTTAAAACTGGGAATCCAGTTCCAGCCGTCCGAGATTGCCAAGATTGCAATCATTACTTTTTTACCGGTTCTCATTATTAAGACGGGGAGAAAGGTAAGAAAACTGGGGACGGTAGCATTTCTTGTGCTGGTCGGTCTGATTCAGGCGGCAGGGGCATTCGTGCTCACCGATAACCTGAGTACAGGTATTATCATTGGCGGAATTGCCATGGTTATGATCTTTATCGCACATCCGAAGACCAAACCGTTTCTTGTGGTAGCAGCCATCATCGGTACGATTGCGGGAAGTATTGTTGCCTATATGGGACTGACCATGACAACCAGTGAGGATTTCCGTATTCGGAGGATTCTGGCATGGCTGCATCCGGAGGCAAATATGTCGTCCGGAGGATATCAGGCATTACAGGGACTGTATGCGATCGGAAGCGGCGGTTTCTTTGGCAAGGGTCTGGGAAACAGCGCTCAGAAACTTGGAACGATCCCGGAGGCCCAGAACGATATGATTTTTTCTATCGTCTGTGAGGAACTGGGGATTTTCGGAGCGGCGCTGTTACTTCTAATGTTCGGCTATCTGCTGTATCGTCTGTTTTTTATCGCACAGAACGCACCGGATCTTTATGGAACGCTGGTTGTGGCGGGCATTTTTGTACATATCGCGCTGCAGGTGATCCTGAATCTCTGCGTAGTATTAAATCTGATGCCGACCACCGGTATCACGCTTCCTTTTGTCAGTTACGGAGGTACATCGATCCTGTTTTTGATGACGGAGATGGGGATTGCCCTGAGTGTTTCGGGGCAGATCCGGACGACGGAAGCGGAACGTGAAGAAATGATGGAAGTGGAAACAGAGCAATAACAAAGTTTTTTGCATATTTCCACGAATGGGTTGACAAATGATTTTATAATAGATATACTTTCGTTAAACAAAGGCGTAAGTCGAAAAAGCTTTATTAAGGAGATAAAAAGATATGCTGGAAAAAATGAGAGAGATTATTGCAGAGCAGTTAAACTGTGATGGTGAGACAATCGGTCTTGACACCTCATTTAAAGATGACCTGGGAGCTGATTCACTGGATCTGTTCGAACTGGTTATGGCTCTGGAAGAAGAATACGGACTGGAGATTCCTGCAGAAGAACTTGCAGATGTGGAAACCGTTGGAGATGTAATTGAATACTTAAAAAGCAAAGGTGTGGAGGATTAATTCCACACCTTTTACCTTGAATAAGGGGATTGTGAATGTGCTAAGCACACAGCAGTCCAGAATTACAGGTGTCAGAAGATTCAGTGACACCTACATTATAAATAACAGGAGAAAATATTATGAGCACAGTAAAAACAAGATTTGCACCAAGCCCTACCGGAAGAATGCATGTAGGAAACTTAAGAACTGCATTATATGCATACCTGATCGCAAAACATGAAGGCGGAAAATTCATGCTGCGTATCGAGGATACCGACCAGGAACGTTTCATGGAAGGCGCACTGGAGATCATCTACCGTACCCTGGCAAAGACCGGTCTGGTACATGATGAAGGTCCGGACAAAGACGGTGGTGTAGGTCCCTATGTACAGAGTGAGAGACAGGCACAGGGTCTGTATCTGAAATATGCAAAAAAACTGATCGAGCAGGGAGACGCTTATTATTGCTTCTGCGATAAAGAACGTCTGGAAAGTCTGAAGACAGAAGTAGCAGGAAAAGAGATCACTGTATACGACAAACACTGTCTGCATCTGTCCAAAGAAGAAATCGAGGCAAACCTGGCAGCAGGAAAACCATACGTTATTCGTATCAATATGCCGACCGAAGGAACCACAACCTTCCACGATGAGCTGTACGGAGATATCACCGTAGAAAATAATGAACTGGATGATATGATCCTGATCAAATCTGACGGATATCCAACCTACAACTTTGCAAATGTTATCGATGATCATCTGATGGGAATTACTCACGTAGTAAGAGGAAACGAATATCTGTCCTCTGCACCGAAGTACAACCGTCTGTATGAAGCATTTGGATGGGAGATTCCGAAATACATCCACTGCCCGCTGATCACAAACGAAGATCACCAGAAACTGTCCAAACGTTGCGGACATTCTTCTTATGAAGATCTGCTGGATCAGGGATTCCTGACCGAAGCGATTGTAAACTTCGTAGCACTTCTGGGATGGAGTCCGTCTTCCGACAATGAGATTTTCTCTCTGGAAGAACTGGTAAAAGAATTTGATTACCACAGAATCAGCAAATCTCCGGCAGTCTTTGACATGGTAAAACTTCGCTGGATGAACGGCGAATACATGAAGAAGATGGATGATGACAAATTCTATGGAATGGCTCTGCCGTATCTGAAGGAAGTGATCACAAGAGATCTGGATTTCCACAAGATCGCAGCCATGGTAAAAACAAGAATCGAAGTATTCCCGGATATCAAAGATCACGTAGATTTCTTTGAAAAAGTACCGGAATATGAGACATCCATGTATGTGCATAAAAAGATGAAAACTAACGAAGAAACTTCTCTGCAGGTACTCAAAGAAGTACAGCCGTTACTGGAGGCACAGGAAGATTTTAGCAACGATGCACTGTTTGCAATGCTTTCCGCTTACGCAAAAGAGCATGGATACAAAGTTGGTTATGTAATGTGGCCGATCCGTACCGCTCTGTCCGGAAAACAGATGACACCGGCAGGCGCTACAGAGATTCTGGAAGTTCTCGGAAAAGAAGAGAGCCTTGTAAGAATCCAGGCGGCTATTGATAAACTGAAGTAACTATGCAGTAGGCAGTATCCCGCGAGGTGTTTTGGCATGGTTTTGCCAAAATCCCGAGACATACAAGGCAAAATGCCATCACCGAAGGTGATCTGGAATGCATTTTGCCTTGTAACTGTGAGGGAACTGAACAGTTACAAGCTGACAAAAGCAGCAGAATAATTCCCATATGGAGGGAAAGAATGGAGTTTAACAGGGAACAGCAGCAGGCGATGGAACACAAAGATGGTCCGATGCTTGTACTTGCCGGACCGGGATCCGGTAAGACGGAAGTCATTATCCGCCGTACCCGTAAACTGATTCAGGATTATCAGGTCGCTCCTTCATCTATCCTGGTGGTCACCTTTACCAAGGCGGCCGCAGGACAGATGAGGGAGCGATTTTTACACCTGTGTGGAGTAGAAAAAAGCCAGGTGACTTTTGGTACATTCCATGGAATCTTTTACGGCATCCTCCGGCAGGCATATGGTATCACATCGGCGAACATCGCCAGTGAAGAAATAAAATATCAGATTTTACGACAGATTTTGCAGAATTCCTCGATGCAGGTGGAAGATGAAAATGACCTGCTGGAGTCGTTGGCGAGAGAGATCAGCACGGTAAAAAACGGAAGGATCCCGTTAAGCCATTATTATTCGGCAAGCTGTCCGGATGAGGAATTTCGGAAAATCTATGAGACATACGAAAAACGGCTGCACGGGAAACGACTGCTGGATTTTGATGATCTTCTGGTATACTGTTATCAATTATTTCAGAAACATCCGGATATTTTACAGGCGTGGCAGAAAAAGTTCCGGTATATCCTGATCGACGAGTTTCAGGACGTCAACCAGCTGCAATATGATATCGTCCGTCTTCTGGCACTTCCGGAAAATAATCTGTTTTTAGTGGGCGACGATGACCAGTCGATTTACCGGTTCCGGGGGGCCAGACCGGAGATCATGCTGCAGATTCCGAAGGATTTTCCGCAGTTGCAGCAGGTGATCTTGAAGCAGAATTATCGTTGTACCGGAGAAATTGTGGAAAAATCTCAGAATGTGATCCGCTGGAACGATGCGAGATATGAAAAACAGCTGTTTACGGAAAATGACAAGGGAAAACTGATCGAGATCCGGACTTTTGAAAATGAGAGTGAGGAGACGACCTGGCTGTTAAAACAGATCCAGAAGGATCTGGCAGAAGGCTGTCCGCACAAAGAGATTGCGATTTTATTCCGTACCAATCATAATTGCAGAATGACGGTGGAGCGGCTGATGGAGTACAATATTCCGTTTACGATGCGCGATGTCCTGCCGAATCTGTATGAACATTGGCTGGCGAAAAATATGGTCGCTTATATGCATCTGGCGATGGGCGGTCGGGAACGAAAGGATTTTCTTGCCATCATGAACCGTCCGAACCGGTATCTTTCCAGAGAAGCATTTTACGAAAAAGAAGTGCCGTTTGAGATTCTGTATCAGTTCTACGAAGGAAAAGAATGGATGTGTGACCGGATCGAGAAGTTCGAGCATGATCTGAAGATGATGAAAAATATGGCACCGTTCGCGGCTATCAATTATATCCGGTATGGGATCGGCTATGACGAGTTCCTGAAAGAATATGCGCAGTACCGGAAGATCAAAGTGGAAGAGCTGTATGATCTTTTGCGGGAGATCCAGGAGAGTGCCAAAGGATACAAAACATTTCAGGAATGGTTTGATTCCATGGATGTCTATAAGGAAAAACTCAAAGAACAGTCGGAGAAGGTGCGCCAGCAGGAAGGAATCGTTGTATCGACGCTGCACAGTGCCAAGGGACTGGAATTTGAACGGGTGTATATTCTGGATGTCAATGAGGGGTGTATGCCGTATCAGAAAGCGATTCTGGATCCGGAGATCGAAGAAGAACGCCGGATGTTCTATGTCGGCATGACGAGAGCGAAAAAGGAACTGCATCTGTATGCGGTGGAAGAGCGGTTCGGAAAGAAGATGGAACCTTCCCGGTTTCTGGTAGAACTGGAAGAAGCACCGAAGCGTGGCAGCGGGGGGCAGAAAGATGGGAAATAATGTAAATACAGAACATATTTTATGGCAGTCCCCGGATCAACAGACAGAAGTCTGGATGCAGCAGGTCAGCGGCAAAACACCGGAAGAAAAGAAAGAACAGTCCCGGGCAGGATATCGCCTGTTGGCGGAAATGGTAAAAACGAGATATGGATATGATTTTTGGAAAGAGACAGATTCGGTAGTAAGAACAGAAACCGGAAAACCATATCTGCGTCTGCACCCGGAACTGTTTTTTAATATCAGTCATTCGGGGGACTGGATCGCCTGCGCGCTGGGAGATGCACCGGTGGGGCTTGATATCCAGTATCACAGAGAAATAAAAGTGGAACAGACAGCCAGAAAAATCTGCAACCCGGAGGAATGGAAACTTTTTCAACAGGCAGATACGGAGCGGGGGAAAAAGGATGTTCTGTTTCAGATCTGGACAAAAAAAGAAAGCTACCTGAAGTTCACCGGCGAAGGAATCCGCAGGGAGTTGTGCGAGATTTCTTACGAGGAATGCAGCTTTTACCAGTTGACAACGCCGGATGAGTATTCCGGTATGATTTGCGTGGGGAAATAGTTCTATTTACAGTCTGTCCACATATAGTAAAGGTAAGAGGTGATGTACATGAAACGGGAGGAAGTTATCCGTCTGTTTCCGGAGCGTATCCGAAAAATCTTACAGCAGGCAGACTGGAATCCACAGGGGTTGCAGGAGATTCGTCTTCGGGCAGGGAAACCGCTGATTTTGTGGCAGGATGGGCAGGAATATTTTGTGGCGGAACAGGGATTTTTGACGAGGCATCGGGAACAGGCATATATCGTATCGCAGGAAGAGATCCGAAGAACGATGGAGACAGTAGGAACGTATTCCCTCTATGCGTATGAAGAGGAATTAAAACAGGGATTTCTGACGATACAGGGCGGGCATCGGGTCGGTGTGGCGGGAAAAGCGATCATGGAAGAGCAGAAAGTAAAAGGACTTTCGCAGATTTCCTGTATCAATATCCGGTTTGCACATCAGATTACCGGCTGTGCGGATATGGTGATCCCGTATGTGACGGAAGAGGGAAAACTTTGTCATACGCTCATTATCTCCCCGCCGGGCTGTGGAAAAACGACGCTGCTGCGGGATCTGGTGCGACAGATTTCCGATGGCTGGGAGACGTTTCCGGGCTATACGGTGGGCGTGGTGGATGAGCGGTCAGAGATCGGCGGCAGCTATCAGGGAATTCCGCAAAATGATGTGGGAATCCGTACCGATGTGCTGGACTGCTGCAGCAAGGCGGAAGGGATGGTCATGCTGCTTCGTTCGATGGCACCGCAGGTGATCGCCGTGGATGAGATCGGTAATTATGAGGATATCCGTGCCATTGAGATGACGCTGAACAGCGGATGCAAACTTCTGGCAACAGTCCACGGAAGTTCCATCGATGAGATCCGGAAAAAACCGCTGTTGGAACGACTGATGAAAGAACATGTTTTTGAGCGCTATATCATCCTGCAGAAAGAAACGGCAGGGCAGATCGGAAAAGTCCAGGAAATCTATGATGAACGGGGAACCTGCCTGTACCAGAGGCAGCGGTCGGTGTGCTGAAAGCAGGCGGTGCTCTGCTGGTATTTTTTGCCGGCTGGGGCATGGGAAACTGGAAGAGCAGACAATATCAGCGACGGATCGAAGACTTACAGATGTTACAGCTGATCATCAGCTGCCTGACCGGAGAAATCTCCTTTGCAAGAAATACGCTGCCGGAAGCATTTTCCAGGATCAGCACAAAAGTGGTGCCTCCTTTTCGGGAATATCTGCAATCCATTGCAGAGCGATTGAAAGCGCAGACCGGCGAAGCATTTGCAGGGATTTTGAAAGAACAGACACAGACGGTGCGGGAAAAGACCGGTCTTTGGGAAGAAGACTGGGATCTGTTTTTACAGACGCTTGGACATCTCGGTTATCTGGATGCAAGAATGCAGATCCGGCTTCTTGAGAACGGACGGGCAGAACTTGCGGCGAGGGAAGAGAAACTGCAGCATCAGCTGCCGGAACAGAAAAAAGTATGGCAAAGCCTCGGGATCCTGGGGGGAGCCTTTCTGGTGGTGATCCTTATCTGAGACGGGAGGCGGTTGTGGAAGTCGGGATTATATTTAAAATCGGTGCAGTGGGGATTCTGGTATCCGTCCTGAGCCTGGTGTTAAAGCACAGCGGGCGGGAAGACCAGGCATTTCTGACCAGTCTTGCCGGGCTTGTGCTGGTATTGTTTTGGGTACTCCCCTATATTTATGATCTTTTTGAAACCGTAAAAAAATTATTTGCCCTGTAGTGTAGGCAGGCGGGGAGGATGGCGATATGGAAATTATCCGGATCAGTGCAGCGGGCATCGCCTGTGTACTGGCTGCGATCTTTATGAAAACGGCAAAGCCGGAGTATTCGGTCTATCTGACGATGGCGGCAGGACTCTTTATTCTGGCGTTCGCGGTGGGAAAGTTCAGTTATCTGTATGAATCCCTGAAAAAAATACAACAATATGTACCTGTAGATACTACATATATGAATATCCTTATGAAAATGATCGGTATCACCTATATCGGTCAGTTCTCGGCAGGAATCTGTAAGGACGCAGGCTATTCTGCAGTGGCGGGACAGATCGAGATCTACGAACGGCTGGCAGTACTGGCGATCAGTATGCCGATCCTTACCGCACTGCTGGAGACGATCCATGCGTTTCTGGGATAAGAAAAAGAGTGGGAAAATACTGAAAATAGCAATCTTCAGTCTGTTCCTGCTCTTTTTTTGTACCCGGATCTGTGTGTATGCTGCCGAAAATCAGGACTTTTCACGCGAGGAAGAAGCATTGGAAGAACTGGATCTGAAGGATGTGGAGACGGCGGTGGATCAGCTGCTGGAAGAAAAACAGAGCATGTGCGGGATGATCCGGGAAATTCTGACAAGCGGACAGGCATTTTCCGCAGAGCAGTGGAAAGCCGTGATTCAGCAGGGCGTGTGGGATGCCATGGGGATCCAGAAGGAAACCTGCGTACACATTCTGGTGCTGGTGCTTCTTTCCGCAGTGTTCTATCATCTGTCCGGAGTTTTTCAGAATAACCAGATCGGAGATATTTCTTTTTATATGATCTATCTTCTGTTGTTTTTACTGCTTTTGCAGGCGTTTGATCAGATGGCGGGGCAGATGGAAAGCCTGCTTGAGGGTGTGGCGGTATTTATGAAAGCACTGCTTCCGGCGTATTATATCGCACTAACCGGGGCATGTGGCGTGGCAACGGCGACAGCATTTTACCAGATGATCCTGATTTTGATTTTTCTCACAGAAAAGATCCTGTTACTTTTTATCCTTCCGGCGATCCGAATGTATCTGGTGCTGGAACTGATCAATTTCCTCACAAAAGAAGAATTTTTATCGAAAATGACCGAACTTTTAAAGAACGGAATCCTCTGGGCACTGAAATCCATGGTAGGCGTGATTGTGGGGATCCAACTGATCCAGCGTCTGATCTCCCCGGCGGTTGACACCCTGAAACGATCATTGATCGGCAGGACAGCCGGTGCACTTCCCGGGGTGGGAAACCTGTTTTCTGGGATCACGGAAGTAGTGCTCGGATCGGCGGTGCTGATCAAAAACTGCCTCGGTGCGGCGGCAATCGTGATTCTTCTGCTGGCAGGCGCAGCTCCCCTTTGTCGGATGGGAATCAGTGCACTCGTTTACCAATTTCTGGCAGCCCTGGTACAGCCGGTGACGGACAAGCGGATGGTAGGGTGCATCCATACGATGGGGGAGAGTCTCGGGATGCTGGTACGGATGCTTCTGACGATGGAAATTCTGTTTTTGGTGACGATTGCGATTCTGGCGGGATCTCTGCAATGAAAAAGTAGGTGTTCGAGGTTGAGTGTAGGGGAAATACAGGTGTTACAACAAGACGGAAGGAGGGAAAATATTGGAATGGCTTTCCCAGTGGGTGCGAAATCTGGCGTTTTATTTTATTTTCCTGTCGGTATTGATGAATGTGATCCCTCAGGGAGAGGAACGAAAATACATCCGTTTTTTTATGGGACTTTTGCTGATATTGGTACTGATCAAACCGCTACTGACCGTCGGAAATCTGGATCAGATCCTCTCCTGGGAGACACTTTCGGAAGGAATCCGGCAGGAATACGAGGACTTTTCGATGGAGAAAAAATATCTGGAACAGGAAGGAAATGATTATGTACAGGAAAACTGCCAGAAGGAGATGGAACGCCAGATAAAAGCGCTGCTGGAAGAGCTGTCTTACGAGAGTACAGAGGTCAGTGTGGAATTTTTTAACGGGGAGGAACTGGATGTGAAAGAAATCCGTTGTGTGATCCGGCGTATGGACGGGAATCCGCCCGGGGAAAGTGAGTCTGACGAGGTAAAAAGGAAACTTGCACAAGTCTATAATCTTCCGGAAGGGAATATAAATATAAAGATACAGGAGTAGTCTATGAAGGAGAGGGTGTTTGCAGCAGTCAGAGGGATGAAACGGGAGCAGTGGCTGATCTGCGGGCTGGCAGGTCTTTTACTTCTTGTGATTGCCGCTCCTGTAAAACAAAAGGAACAAAAAAAGACGCAGGAGGAGGTAACGGTACAGTCGCAGGAACCGACCGAAGACCAGATCCGGCAGTCCTATGAAAAACAGCTGGAGAGTGTGCTGTCACAGGTAGAAGGTGTGGGAACTGTGCAGGTGGCGGTGGCGATGGAATCCACCGGGAAGAAACAGGTGGAAAAAGACAGCCCGGAGGATACCAGCACGTCCAGTGAAAAAGGAGATTCCGGAACAGAACGAACCAGTCAGACGGTAACCACGGGGGAAACTACAGTATACGAGGATACTGGAGACGGGGGACAGACACCCTATATATCCTCAAGTACCTATCCGGAGATCCGCGGCGTGATTGTCGTAGCCCAGGGAGGCGGCAACCCGGTGATCGTACAACAGATCCAGGAGGCGGTGATGGCATTGTTTCACGTCGAAGCCCACGAAATCAAAGTGTTAAAAATGAAATGAGCCCCAGGGATTGTGGAGTACAAAGTACGGAACAATCCGGTATCATAGTATCAGCAGAGTCAAAATGAATAAAAAAGGAGAGCAGCAGTGAAAAAAATATTTAAAAAGAATCAGATCATTATCACAGCTCTGGCAGTCATGATTGCCGCGGCAGGCTATATCAGCTATTCCGATGCACAATTAAAAGGAAAAAAAGATAAGACTGCAAAGACCGAGACCGCCAGTGAGACGGAGACTTCGGTCAATATGGATCAGGTTCTGCAGGATATGGAAAATCTGGATCTTGATGTTACGGATGAGACCGGTGCGGCGACCGCCAGCGACGGTACAGATGCCACGGCTTCCGGCGAAGAGTCATCCGGCACAGAATCACAGACTCACGAGACACCGGGGGAGGCTGTTCTGACAGGTGCTTCTACATATATGGCACAGGCGCGCATCGAACGGGAACAGATCCGCTCCCAGAATAAGGAATCTCTGTTATCGATCATCAACAACGAAGCACTTTCCGAGACAGAAAGAGAAAGTGCGATCGCCAGTATGGTAAATATGACCGATCTTGTGGAGAAAGAAGCGGCGGCAGAACTGCTTCTCGAAGCAAAAGGATTTCCGGATGTGGTTGTAAATCTGACCGGAGAGACAGCGGACATTGTAGTACCGGATACCCAGGTGGACGATGCCAGCAGAGCGCAGATTGAGGATATTGTCAAACGGAAAACCGGCATTGCAGCAGAAAATATCGTGATCACGCCGATGAGCAGCCAGTCAGGTGACGAAACACAGGAAAATCAGTAAAAGGATCTGCTTGTAAATCAAAATAAAGGGTGCTACGATGGATACAGAATATAAAAAATGGTGATGCATACAAATGAATGAACAACAACATCTGGAAGAAGTGATCAAACGTTTTTTGCAAAGCACGCAGGAAAACGAAGAAATAGCAAAAGAGGATGCAGCCTATCTGAAACGCAGGATCCGCCCCGCCATGGAGTATCTGATCGGGCAGGAAAATATTGACGGGATGAAAAAACTGGCAGACAGGGGATGGTTTGGAGAACAGGAACTGAACGGGTTTCTGACAAAAGCAGGAGAACTGGAAAAGTGGGATGCTTTCCGGGTATTGCTGGCTTGGAAGAACCATATTTCCGTAAAAGAAAAATCCACAGCCACAGAGACGAAACAGGAACTGATCGCCGGTCTGATGAAACACTGCAAAAATGAGTTATGCTGGCGGTATCCGGAGCTTGGCAAGGCGTTGCTGGAGCTTCGGGTACAGCCGGATGAGCAGGTAACCGCTATGGAGACAGACGGGGAGAGCCTGTATGTGAATCCGGAATATCTGATTCAACTTTTCGGAGAGAATCCGGAGAAGGTATATGAGAAATATCTCCGGCTGATCCGCCAGTGTCTTGAAATGCCGGAACGTTTTGGAGAGAAGACAGCGAAACAGAAAGCAATCTGCAAAAAATGGAAGGAAATCGCAGAAGAACTTGCGATTACCTACGGCGCAGGCGGAAAACGAAGAGGCGAGAACCGCGGTGGTCAGAGTGAAGAACTTTCTGAAATCGAGAAGGGAAAATATGACTACCGGCGGTTTTTACGTCGTTTTACCGTTACAAGAGAGGAGATGAAACTGGATCAGGATGCGTTTGACCCGGTTGCTTATTATTATGGGATGGAACGGTATGGAAATCTTCCCATGATCGAGCCTCTCGAAACCCGGGAGGGGAACCGGCTGGAGGAACTGGTGATTGCCATAGACACCTCCGGTTCCTGTAAAAAAGAAATGGTAGCCCGTTTCCTTGGAGAGACCAGAAGGATTCTGGAAGAAAAGGAAAATTTTTTCGAGAACTGGAAAGTATGCCTGATCCAGTGTGACAGTTTTATTCAGGAAAAAGTGATGATCCATTCCGCAAAAGAGTGGGAAACCTACCGGGAGCAGATGGTGATTCACGGAAGAGGAGGAACCGATTTTCGCCCGGTGTTCGAGGAAGTGGAGCGGATGCGGGAGAAAAGAGAATTCAGCGACTTGAAAGCACTGATTTATTTTACCGACGGTGACGGGATCTATCCGGAGAAGAAACCGGATTATGAGACGGCATTTGTATTTGTAAAAAAGAGTGAGAAGATGGACCGGGTGCCGGGATGGGCGAAAAAACTGCTGGTGACAGAAAAATAATACAGGGGAAAGAGAAAACAGATGAATATCAAAGAAGCAAAAGAAACGATAACACATACGCTGCAGGCGTATTTTCAGAAAGAGGAAAACGGGTATCCGCTGGTTCCACTGCGGCAGCAACGGCCGATCCTGATGATCGGACCTCCGGGAATCGGAAAGACTGCCATTATGGAACAGATCGCCGGAGAATGTGGCGCAGGACTGGTGGCGTACACGATGACACATCATACGAGACAGAGTGCCATGGGACTGCCGAAAATTGTGGAGCGGACGTTTGGCGACACGCAGGTCAGTGTGACCGAATATACGATGAGTGAGATTATTGCTTCCATTTATATGTGTATGGAACGAACCGGAAAAAAAAGAGGAATTTTATTCCTGGATGAGATCAACTGTGTATCAGAGACACTTGCGCCGGTGATGTTGCAGCTTCTTCAGGATAAAACGTTCGGAAACCAGAAGCTTCCACCCGACTGGCTGATCGTAGCGGCAGGCAACCCGCCGGAATACAACAAATCCGTCCGGGAATTTGACATCGCGACGCTGGACCGTGTCCGAAAGATCGTGCTGGAGCCGGATCTCGATGTCTGGATGGAATATGCACTGCTCCATCAGGTACATGGAAGTATCCGGTCGTATCTGGAAGCACACAGAGATCGCTTCTACCGGATCCGTCAGGAGGACGGAAAAAAACAGTTTGTGACGGCGCGGGGATGGGAGGATCTGTCTGCTGTGCTGAGAAGCTATGAAAAAATGGGATTTCCGGTAGAAAAAACACTGGTGGAGCAGTATCTGCAGGAAGAAAAGACAGCGGCGGAATTTTTTTCGTATTACCAGATTTATCAGAAGTACGGACAGGATTATCAGATTGGACAGGTTTTGGATGGAAGCCTTTCGGATACAGAACGGAAGGCGATTACCCGGATGGCAAAAGAAGGAACGCCGCAGGAGGGCAGCATGGTACTGGCGTTTCTGCTGGCTGTGCTGGATCAGAACATCGAACAGTATTTCCGGGAAAGGCAGATACAGAAGGCGCTGGCAGAAAGCCGCAGACAGCTCGGTATTTTCTGGGGCAATGATGCCGGAAAGACATTCGGAGACTGGATCGAGAGCAGAGAAAAAAGTTTGCAGATCCGTACAGAACGGGAACTGATCCGAAGAGAAGAGCGACAGATCGAAGAGGCGGTGCTGAAGATCCTGTGGAAGATCGATCAGGAGGCAAAAGCGGATCATGAGAGTGGAAGGGAAGCACTGAACCGACGGCTCGAACAGGTCTGTGAGGAAGAGACGAAACGGTGTGACGAACGGCAGGAGAGCATCTCGCAGAAGTTGGAGCGGGGATTTGCATTTCTGGAAGAAAGCTATGGTACAGGGGCAGAGCTGGCATTATTTGCAGCGAATCTCACAAGGAATGACCGGATCCGGAAGTTCCTCGGAACCTATGGCTGCCCGGCTTATACCAGATATGAACAACAGCTGCTCGGCGGAGAAAAATTGCTGAAAAACAGATGCAGGGATATGGAAGAAAGGTCAAAGAACGGGAATTGACAGAAAGATTGCAGGACGTATAATGAGTAATAGAGCGTGTAACTGTTCCATAGGTAATCATTGTGAGGGTACTGAACGGTTACTAAAATTTTTAAATGCAGAATAAAGAATGTGCCTTGTCAAGTACAAGTAAGACAACAGAGAAAGAGTCAGGAGGACACAACACTATGATTTGCAAAAAGATTGATATCAGCGTAGACAGTTATCAGGAAACCGCAGCATTATATACCTATTTTCTGGACAACTCTCCGGAGATGATTCCGGACAGAAAACGTCCGCTTGTTCTGATCTGCCCGGGCGGCGGCTATGAGATGACATCCGACCGGGAGGCAGAACCGGTGGCGATTCAGTATATCGCAAAGGGATATCAGGCGGCGATCCTTCGTTACAGCGTGAAACCGGCGAAATATCCGCTGGCACTTTTGCAGCTGGCGAAAGCAGTGGCACATCTGAGAGAATATGCGGACGAATACCATATTGATACGGAAAAAATAGTGGTACAGGGATTTTCCGCCGGCGGTCATCTGGCATGCAGCCTTGGAGTTTTCTGGAAGAAACCGTTTCTTTCCGAAACACTTGGCGTGTCCGCAGAACAGATCCGGCCAAACGGAATGATCCTGTGCTATCCGGTTATCACTTCCGGGGAATATGCCCACAGAGGTTCTTTTGAAGCATTGCTTGGAGAAGATGCTTACGATCCGGAAAAACGGAAAGAACAGTCGTTGGAACTTCAGGTGACAAAGGATACCCCTCCGACTTTCTTATGGCATACAGAACCGGACGACTGTGTTCCGGTGGAAAATTCGCTGTTCTTCTTTGAAGCATTACATAAAAATAAGATACCGGTGGAAATGCATATCTACCCGGCAGGCAGTCATGGTCTGAGTCTCGCAAACGAAGAAACAAAACGCCAGGACGGTAGCGGCATCCAACCAGAGTGCCAGAGCTGGATGGAACTGGCTTGCGGATGGATGTCACGGTTGTAAAAAGTGGGAGTAATTGTGCAGTGAAATTAAAGAATGTATTGATCGTTGTAAAAGATATAGAAAAAGCAAAAAAATTTTATCACGATCTGTTCGGTCTGGACGTAGTGCTGGATCAGGAAGGAAACGTGATTTTGACCGAGGGACTGGTGCTTCAGGATGAAGCAATATGGAAAAAATATCTTGGTAAAGAGGTTGTTCCGAAAAATAATTCCTGTGAGTTGTATTTTGAAGAAAAAGAGATAGAAGATTTTGCTGAGAAATTGGAAAAACAATATCCGGAAATCTATTATGTCAATCGGTTGATAACACACAGCTGGGGACAGAAAGTGATCCGTTTTTATGACCTGGATGGCAACCTGATCGAGGTTGGAACACCGGTGTAGTGTACTATAGTATGGAATCTGCAAGAAAAAGAAGAGTAGAAAACTGGGCTGTTACAGAAAATAAAGAATTCTGTGACAGCCCAGTTTTTCTGTTGATATAGATATCAATACCTGTTATAATATCATAAAACACATTATAGTATTTTATATACACATCTGATATACATATTCTGAAAATATTCCACAACCTAAAAATTAGAAAAAAGCATTTGTACAAAATTAGTAAAAGGAGCGATATATGGATAAAAAAGAAAAACATAGAAGAAATGCATCAGATGGGAGAATGTATCTGTATGATATAATTGACATAAAAAAAGAAACGAGCAACTCCTTCAGTTTATAAAAACTTACCGGACAAAAAACCCATTTCTTATGTATTAATAGTAAAAGTATTTTGAAGGTTCGTCAGGTCCTTTTGAAAATAAATTTATAGATATTTTATGTAAAAGGTAAGAGTTCATAATAATAAGTGAATGAAAAAGCGCTGTACAGTATAAATGTTTTCGCTTACAATAAAAATATCGGACGAAGGACGGAGAAGAAAGGATGAAGCGATTATGAAAATAAAAATTGTGAAAAAGACAGATGAATATTCCAGTGAATATCAGATCGGTGATATTTTTGAGATTGAGGGCACCTGGTACGGAGGAGTGCACATTACTGGGAAAACAGGAATTCCGGTTTCTCTGGATAGAGAGGAATATGAAGAAATCACAGATATGACTCCGGAAGAATATCAGGCAGCAGCCGTTTACTGGGTGGAAAAAGATAAAGAAAGCAAACACATGGAACCGGAACAGCTGAAACAGGAGGCGGACGCCTTTTTACGTGCACACAATACCTGTGCCCTGGCAACCGGTGGGGACGGAGTGATCCGGTGTACACCATTGGAATACAGCTGGCACGACGGTGCTGTCTGGATCTTCTCAGAGGGCGGAAAGAAATTTGCGGGACTTGAGAAAAATAAGAAAGTAAGTCTTGCTGTCTATGAAACATATAGCGGATTTGGCAGTCTGAACAGCATCCAGATTACGGGTACAGCTGCGATTGTGCCTCCATTTTCAGAAGAATATCTACAGGTGGCTGAATTCCGCAAAATCCCTGTAGAAGCACTGAAAAAACTGGAGCATCCGATGCACCTGATCAAAATCGTTCCGGAGGAGATGGAACTTCTGAATTCTGATTTCAAGAAACAGGGATATGGAAGCCGACAGAAGTTAAGGTTTACGAAGATGGTATAAAAAATCTGGAAAATTCGATAAGAAAGGTCAGAATAAAAGGTAAAAATGAAGATTAGAAAAGCGGAAGAGGAAGATTTGTCAAGAATCGCAGAAATATTTATCTGCAATAATAGAATCAACTATTTTCCAATATTCAAAGATGAGAGCTACTCATTCGGTGAGCTGCAGGTTGTTCCCTTTATAGATAATTACCTGAAAAAAGACGAGGTCTTCAAAAATCTCTATATATATGATGACGGACTGATCCGTGGCTTTATCCAGATGAACGGAACAGAGATCTGTAAGCTGTATGTGGATCCATGGTTTCAGGGGCGAAAAATCGGTCATGAACTGATAACATTTGCGGTGGAACAGTTTGGTGCGGATCATCTGTGGGCACTTGAGAAAAATGAGCGGGCGCTTGCATTTTACCGGCGTCACAGCTTTACACCGACAGGAAAGAGAGAATTTGAAGAAGGGACAACGGAGTATATTGTAGAACTCAGAAAAAAAACAGATGGAGAGAGAAGAACAGAAAACAGTGACCAGCGAATATGACAATAAAACATTTTTTGAGGAATACGCCAAAATGTCCCGCAGTCAGGAAGGTCTGCGTGCGGCTGGAGAATGGCACCAGTTTAAAGAGCTTTTTCCAGAGTTACAGGGAAAAAAGTGCTTGATCTTGGATGCGGCTACGGCTGGCACTGCATTATACTGGTCAGATGTTCCTGCGTCTGGGGCTTGCAACAGTGATCGTTGTTGGAAATACGCTGATCATGAAAGAGCAGATTACCTTATTTTCCTACCTGTTATTCCTGAGCGCAGCATCCCGATTATATGATCCGCTCTCGGGAGCAATGGTAAATATGGCAGAATTATTTGCTGTGGATCTTCAGGTGAAACGTCTGAAAGGCATCCAGGATTTCTCGGTGGTATTCCAGAATGTGGTGTTGTTTAATAATACGATTATGGAAAATATCCGTGTAGGCCGGAAAAATGCAACGGACAAGGAAGTTATCGCTGCTGCGAAAGCCGCACGGTGTCACGAATTCATTGAGCGTCTGCCGCAGGGATATCAGACCGTGATCGGAGAAAACGGATCCACACTTTCCGGTGGAGAGTGTAAGCGCCTGTCCATCGCCAGAGCACTGTTAAAAGATGCCCCGGTGATCCTTCTCGATGAGGCAACCGCATCCCTGGACGTAGAGAACGAAACCGAGATATTTGATGCCGCAGCATTTAAGGAAAAATGAAAATATAAGGAGAAGATATGGAATCAGATATTATTAAAATCAGCCATCTGAATAAAAGCTTTGGCGAAGTAAAAGCTGTAAATGATTTGAGTTTTTGTGTGAAAAAAGGAGAATTGTTTGCGTTTCTTGGAGTAAACGGTGCAGGGAAAAG